>Ga0123357_10000134_pt1 | contig 64429 bp, 55 predicted proteins | sample TergutEmb28metaG_FD_89873 | JGI IMG/M metagenome (GOLD analysis project Ga0123357, IMG submission 89873) | Embiratermes neotenicus P4 segment gut microbial communities from Petit-Saut dam, French Guiana - Emb289 P4 | ecosystem: Host-associated > Arthropoda: Insects > Digestive system > Gut ...
CGAACCCCGACCTCGCCATGGCTTCGGTGAAACCCACATCCTCCCCGGGCAACCCCGAGAACGACGTCTGGAACCCCGCCACCGGCGTCACCGGAACCTGATCATCCACATCAAAGAACACCACCTGCACCGTGCCATCCGGAATCCTCGTGTACGTCACCGTCACCGTCGAATTCTGCGTCGGACACGTCACCTGCGGAGTGACAGCAGCCTCGGCGGGCACCACAGCCGGATCCGACGTGTACCCATACACATCCGGAGACGTGACAGCCGGATACCCCGCGTCCGAGGTCATACACACCGACACGCCTGTGGCCTCGTCCCTCGTCCCAGCCCAATGCAGAACCGACACCACATCTGGGATCGACGTCGACCCACTACCCACATAGGTGATCGTCCGAGTCGTCGTCGACGCCAGATCCGTGATCTTATGCTGCACACGCACCGTGATCGTCTGCGGCGCCGCAGTGAACGTCAACACATTCGTGAACGACACATACACATACTTCGACGCGTCGAACCCCGACCGGGCCATATCCTCCGTGAACCCCACATCCGTCCCCGGCTGACCAGCGAACGACGTCTGGAACCCAGCCACCGGCGCCACAGGAACCTGATCATCCACATCAAAGAACACCACATCCACCGTGCCATCCGGAATCCTCGTATACGTCACCGTGTCCACAATATTCGCCGGCGGACACGCCGCCGACGGCGACGTCACCGGAATAGCGGGCACAACCAGTTGGTCAGCGGTATACGTCGGAACAAGCGGCGACGTCACAGCCGGGAACTCCGTACTCGTCGTCGTGCACACCGACGACGACGTCACCTGATCCGTGGTCATCGTCCACGTGATCGTGGACACGTTGTCAGTGATGGGGGTGGGGGTGCCGACATAGCGCACAGTGTGAGTCACCGGCACGTCGACAGCCACCTTGACGTGCTTCAGATGCACAGTGAGGGTCTGCGGATCATCCGTATACACAGGGATGTCATCCATCGACACGAACTCGTACAGCGACGGGTCATACCCCGCCAAGGCCGCCTGCTCATCGAAACCCACCGGATCACCCACCGACCCGGTCAACGTCGTCTGGAACCCGGGCAGGGGCGTCACCGGCTGACCCGTGTCATCATCGGTGAAGTTGACCTCAACAGTGGACGTGGGCACCGAGCACACCTGTGTCAACGCGTCGAAGACCTTGGACGCGTCACCCCAGTTCGTCGGCATGAAGTAGTCGTTGCTCACCGGATCGGTGGCGTCGCCGACCGTCGTCCCCGACACCGACTCCATGTCATTGGCGATGAAATCAGTGCCCACCGCGATCACGATGATCCGGGTCCCCTGAAGCTTCACCGCGTTGGCCGACGCGGCGTCGTCCTTGATGAACGCCCCGAACAACGAATTCGGGACCGGGTTCCGCGACGTCATCGGCATCCCATCGGTGATGAAGATCAGAACATTGAAAACAGTGGGGTCTTGAGCGACCGTCCAAAACGCGTCGTCCCAGTTCGTGCCGTCCGCCGTGACCCACCCATCGATCCAGCCGTTCAATCGGTCCACATCCGCCTGAGTGTCCACCGGCGTCAACGGACGGTTGACATTGGTGGATCCATTAGCCGGGGACTTGGACGAGAACGTGAACAACGCGATCGACGCGTTCGTGCCAGCCAAAGCGCTCACGTACCCCTTCGCATCTCGCTTCAACACGTCTATAGCGTTATTGGTGGCCATCGACCCGGACAGGTCGACCATCATGGCGACCTTCAACCGATCCTGACCACACACCACCGGCGGATTCGTCCTCGCCATCACGATCGGCTGAGAACTCGAGTACGACAAGCCACCGGCGGGGCCAGCCGGGACCAACCATGTCACCGTTCCTGGGTACGTCGTGTCGTACCATCCATCCGGAGCGGACACCACCTCCGCCGTGAACCTCGTCGACGCGGACGTCGAGGTCATGGACGTCGGAACCAAGAGAGTGCAGTCGCCATCTGCGTCGGACACGCACGTGATTTCAGGCGAACCCGACAATGCCACCGTCACACCGGCCAGAACGCCATTCGCCGTGGCTCCCGTACGGTCGCCATTGACCTTCATGTTCAACGCGACCGTCGTGGACGTGGGCGGTATGACCTGCGCCGACGCGACCGGCGTGACCAACCCCACAACCGCTCCGGCCGCCAATGCGAACGCGCTCAGCCCCGCGATCCACTTCTTCCCATGACGTGATAAAACCGACATCGAACCCTCCCGGTCGAGACACGGCGACCTGACCATCGCCTCGCATAGTAAACATGACCATTTCGTGAGATCCCAGCATCTCACGACTATCGTTTTTCCGTTTCTATGAGCAGTATCTCAGACCCAAGCCCACATGTCTACTGTCGTCCCACTACCTGGGCACCCCGCTCGCGACAAGGGTTGATGATCTCGGATCAACGATGGAATAGCAGACTGCCCCCGGCGAAGAGCCAACCGCTCATGTCGACGCCGATCATCAGGCTGTCATTTTGCCCACGAAGTCGGAGTCGAGGCCATTCACCGTGGACAATTCAGCGGATCACTCAGCGTGATATGGCGGCAGGACGTCTGGGCGATCGCTCGCACTGTCTCGCGAACCGGGTCATACGATGACCGCTTCAAGCATGCTTCGGCGAGAAAATGTCAGACCTGGCTCGTATCGTCTATGGACATGATCAACAATGCGAACAAGGCCGAAATCACAGCACTGTTAGCGCGCCTACCAGGGGTGGCAACCGTGGGCCATCCGCCACCTGATGAATGGCCCAGCCAGCGGGTCATCGTCACGACGGAGTCAGGCTCATGCCATCTGGTTGATCTCACCCAGGGCGAATACCGGCGATTGCGCAGCCCACACGACCCATTGGCGTCCGATCTGCGGCAGGACGGCGAGGTCATCGAGGTACTGGCCGCTCACTTGCCCGTTGTTGGCTGGGAGTGGACCATCTGGATCACAGGCTTGAACCCGCTGGCCGACTACACTGAACGTACGACTACCCCAGTCGCCGAGATCGAGTGGATCAACGTTGAGCCACCTCCGTAAACCTAGCTTCGTTGCCCCATCCAGGCTGCGCGACAGGACCATGGCCTGCCAGAGAATGATTAGTATCTTTGCGTGTTGCTTATAAGGTGTTGGCGATGTCGTTCTAGGGCTGGCTGCACACGCACGAGTCTCGCTCGATGCACGAGGCGCGAACGCACACGGACGATGGGCCCGTGACAGCTCTGGGACGAGAGCGGCACCACCGGGACGCCGTCCATCCTACAACCTTCCAATGGTTGCATGATGGTTGCATGATCGGTAGCAAGAGCGGGTCACCCGCTCCAACGGGCAGGACCACGACTGGCAGCCCGCCTGGGTCCCACCGATGACCACCCCCTATTCTGCCCTGCCCGCCGCTGATCCGTTGGACGCTGTGCCTCGTGGGAACCTTCCTTGGCGAGAGCGATTCTTGTATGGTCGCAGGTTGAACGGGCGGACAGCTCGGATGACGTCGTCGGCGCGGATTTCGTGGACGACCGCCTGCACATATGGACGCTTGGCGAGATAGTCACGGTCGAAGAACGCCTCCCAGGATTTCTCGACATCGGCTCGCAGGTCGGCAGGCCACGCCGCGATGTCGTCCCTGCCCACAGTGCCGAGGCGGCCGGTGAAGTCGTCCCATATGGCGTCCATTCGCATGGTGAGCTCTTCGGACGTCTCGCCGGGGACTTCGGGGACGTTAGGGCTGCGGTTGAGGCAGGAGTGCCAATCGTCGAAGTCAGACAACAACACGTGGCTGGCGTCCATGCGAACAGTCAGAAGGACCTGTCCAGGGGCGTAGCGGGTGGCGTCGACCAGCTCGCGGCGGCGCGTACGGGCCCAGAGCCACAGCAACTGGCCGCCGTCTGTGGGCAGGCGCACCTCGGCCTGACGTTGCATCCATTCGTACGGCTGACGGAAGAGTTCGTCGTCCAGTGCACGATCCGGGGTGGCTCGGAGCACTCCGGCGGAGGGGGCGTCGTCCTTGCGCTTCGTCGCACCGTCGCCCGTCGATGCGCTGGTGGGTGTTATGGCATTGACGCCGACGCCGAGCGGCTATTGCGACGACGCCGAAGACGACAGCACCGAAGCGCCAGCCGAAGGGCTCTACCACAGGTACATCCACAATCTGACCCTCTCCGGCGCCGCGCGTGGGTGCACATGCGACCAGGAAGGCTGCCACTGTGACGGCATCGCGGATATGCCACTGGAACCAGGCGTGTGCGGATGTTGCCTCGTCGACTGCCCCACCGCACACGGCGACGACGGGTCCGACTGAATCCCACCGCCGCAACACCACAATAGAACCCTCCGGACAGGTCGGCGGGATTCACATGTCATCACCTTGCTGGTTATGACAACGGTAATGATGGTGACCACATGGTAATAATGGGATGCTCAGGCCTCGAACACCGCCAGCCTCGCCCAGGGCGCGCCCTGTTCTGCGTTTCAGAGCGGTTGGCCTGATCTCCTCGGCGAGAAACAGTCTCATTGCGTGTCTCGTTCGCGAAATAGTTCAGTCCGGTAGGCGGTACGTGTCAGGCCGACAACCGATGGGAGAGGTCATCAGCGCCTCTGGCATACTTCTCCATCCAGGTGGCGTGCGCCTCCTGAAGGTCAGCCATCGCAGTTCGTACATCAGCCTCGGCATTCCGAGCATGCGGGCCAGCCAGCCCCCGTAAGCTACTCAAGGCCCTGTCTAACGATGACATGGCCTCCATGACGTGCGGCCTTGTCTGTCGTACATCTCCGCAGAGGGATTGCAGCGCGGCAACTGTCGTGTGAATGTCGGTCATGTCAGTCGTCCGACACCCACATCATAATGTCGACAAGCTTCGTCTCGCTCACGGCCCGGTGGATGGCTACTTGCGCCCGCTGCAGGCACGTCACCACCTGAGCGGTGTCCCGAACAAGTTGGTCGCCGTCAGTATGACCTAAACCCATGGCAGCACGGGTGACGCCCATGATTGTCTGAACACGTTGCTGCGCGAAGCCGTCACGATTCGCTGCCGCGTCAAGAGCATTCAGTGCGGCGTTGCGGAGAGTTTCCGCCCGCCGATCGACCACCCATGCCATGCTGCACTGCCTACTTAGTCAAGTCCTGGATAAACCGGTCGATATCCGATTGCAGCGTCAGCAAACGCCCGGCGCACTCGCGGACTGCATGCTCCGCCTGATTCACCTGCCGTACGGCGTCCTCACCCGTACGACTGCCCCTGACAGCCGCCCCAAGTTGTGAACCTTGCGTCTTCAGCGTATCCGCACAACCAAGAGTACGGACCTGGGCGCCCTGCGCCGATTGGCCAATACGGTATGCGGCGTCGGCGATCTCTTGAATGGATGCCATCCTTCTTCCTCTCTTCTCTTAGACAGCTCGAACTTGTGTCAGGGCATCCGCGGCGCGTTGCAGACTCGATAGCGACGATGCCAGCGATGACTCAACCTGTGACAGTGAGTTGACCATCAACTGGTCGTAGCCTTTGGTGCTGCCCTTGAGTTCAGTTCGCACCAATTGCATCGTGTCACGATTGCCCTTGAGAAAGTCGTTAATCAACCGTGTCTGGTCCTGAATCGCTCGCTGTAACGAGGCTATCTGGGCCATTGTATCTTGAAGGGACATTCCTCCTCCGTTTCCATGTAAGGATGTTGTTGCCTGAAGTCCAGGCGATCCCGCGCGCACTTCAGCCGTGGTTTGCGCAAGAACTGAGGTTTCAGCCGCATAGACGTCTGCCTGTGCGGAGCGGGTGTCTCTCGCCATCGAGCTTGCCTCCCGAGTGAGTTCTTGGAGAGGCCCCACGTCAGCCCCCCTCTGAGGCGAGTTGCCTGACCCGCCACCTATCTCAGACTCGGCCATATGCACCGCGACAGCCCCGAGAGTGCCGAGAGCATCCGTGTCTACTGAACGGGGAGGGTGGCTGGGAGGCCCCTCATGCGTGCGACCGGGAGACCGCTCGGGATCGTAGGTCACGGGTCATCCTCGCATTCTGGTGACGGTAGCTGGATCAAGTACGGTGTAGGGGATGACGCGAATGGCCTCAGCCAGTTCCGTCGAGTCCCAAGCGAGCATTCGGTTGTCGATTGGCTTCCATTCAAGCAGCGGATCGGCGACGAGTTGCTTGGCTGATTGTGAGTCGAGACGCAGAGCGAGACGTACGTCAAAGAACGCATCGCCGCCGTAGCCGACGTGCTCACGGAAGGAATCCATCTTCAGCCACCAGCCAATCGTGTGTACGCCCACGCTCGGGCCAGTCTTCACGATGTCTTGGAACTCCATCGGCATCATCCTCATACGATCCAGGCCCAGGCCGATAAGCACCATGTCAGTCGGTTCGCTGCGATCCATGAGGCGCTCGGCCTCGTCCACGATGAAAGCCTCAATCTCGCCCTTGGACAACACCGTGAGAGCGCAATCCGTCTGCTCGATCATCTCTGTGAAAGCTTCCCGCGTACTCTCCCAGGAGGGGTTGCCGTCCAGGCAGTCCAAGACGTAGAACCGCGTGCCCATGGACTGCATCGCGAGCGACAGGGCGATACTCTCGATCTCAACGACTGCCTCGCCCTGGCCGAACAGGGCGATATTACGCCCGATGTCACGACTAAAAGGCACCTCCAAGGGTCGGGCGTCCACCTCGATACGCGACCCAAGGAACACAGTTGGCGCCGTGACTGGCTGCGACGGTCTCGCGCGCAATGCGACAACGTCATCCAATAGAGAGCGCTTGCGCTCCCCGACGAAGACGTACGGTGGCCTCGTGAACTCGTGGGCCCGCCGCCACCATCCTGTGCGCAGGGGCGCGAGGACAGCTTCGTCAGCAAACGCAATAGACGTCTTCCGATTGGCCGAAACATCGCCGTAATCCTGGTTCACGATGGCCTCACGAGCACGAAGATGGGCCGCGGCATCGTTCTTGTCGCTCAAAGTCGCATGGGACTCAGCCAGTGAATTCTTCAAGGCCACCCTCACAGGCACCTGGCCGAAGAGACCCTCCCCTGTCGACCCCATGAGTGACATGTTGCCACCGATGGTCTGTGAAGCCAGGATAATGTGAATACCGCAGGCGCGGAACAACCGTGCGCCGCGTACCAGGAGGTCGGCGATCTCATCGGACACTTTGTCACGTTCCGAGAACATCATCTGGAACTCGTCGATGACAACCACGATACGGGGCATCTCTTCGCCCGGTATCGTGTCTCGGTACTGCCGGATGTTCTGCACGCCGAGAGACTTAAACGTCTTCATGCGACGCTTGTAGACAGCGAAGAGGTCGCGTAGCACACTCAGACCGAACTCTCGATCAGCCTCCAACCCAAGTACGCGAGCATGGGGCAGGTACTCTCCCGTTTCCGCGTTAATGAAGGGCTGAAGGGTGACACCCTCCTTGAAGTCAAGCAGGTATAGCTCGACTTCGGCTGGCGAGTACCGCTGGCACAAACTGTGGATGATGACCGAAATGAGGTTCGATTTGCCCTGCCCAACTGCGCCTGTGACGAGCATGTTGTGCCGTTGGTTCAACTCATCGCCGAGTGTGATCTCGACATTTTGCAACCCGTACTTGCCGATGGCAAACGTGACCCCATCAGAACTGGTCCCGTTCCACGAGTCCTGGATCGGCTGCACAGCGGTGAACGCGAGTGGATCCATCTTGGCTGAGGCGAGGCCGTCAGCGACCGCTTGAGACATCGCGATCAAATCATCCGGCGTGGGAGCCGTCCAGTCGATCACCGGATCTCCACCTTCCCGCTCGATGGCGGCATGCTTGACGGTCATATGGTCACACATGGCCACGGCCGAGGGGTTGGCACCCAGGGTCATCGAGTGGATGAGAAATGACACGCCAGCACTAGGCGCGGCCTTGAGCAATACCCCGAGGTCGACTTGCGTCCCTTCGTCAAGGAATGAGAAGTCCGTCGATATGACGACCAGCTTGTAGCCCTCGACAGGGTACTCGACGCGACTCCGGAAAGCTGCAAGGCTCCTGTCCTTGCCCTGCATGACGTTCTTCACACCTTGGACATGATCGCGAAAGAAGTGAAGACCGGCCCTGAACTCCTGCTCATCGTTGATAATGTTCAGCATCTTCTCGCCCCCAGAATTGAGCGGCCAGAACGGGGCAGCGAGACCACTCAGACCATCATCGAAGACCGTCACTTCGAGTTGGCCGGGCGCGGTGCCCTCCAACGCCTGTTGGATGATTGATTGAGTGAGCCGAATGGAGGAGTCGTCGATGAGGCTATCTTCGATCCAGATGTTGGTCTGCCCGAGAAGTGGGAGTGTGGCCGAGCCGAGTCGTATCGACTCGGCCACGCGCAAGAGTGAGGAGGCCATGTTTTACTTGGCGAGCTCGATCGGAGTATTCGCAGGAACCGAGGGAAGCGGTTGGAACCGTGCTTGGTCGATCTCCCCGATCCGTACTTGAGCCTGTTGGAACAGCTCGGTTGCGCGCGTCCATTGAGAACGCTTACTACTTCTCACAGCAACATAGGCAACGATGGCACCGACAACCAGCAAGAAGAACATCCCAGCGCCAGGAGATACCTGATACATGCCGATCATGATAAAGAAGACCACGATGGCAGCAAGTATGGCCACCAGGGGTATCGCTGGTCGGGGGCCAGCGGGCGCCTTGAATTCGCACAGGTCGTTGCGCTCGGCTTCCAACTTTCCACGCTCCGCCTCCGCTTCCTTCCTCGTGTCCAGCGCTCGACGGAGCTCCTGGCAGCGCTCAATATTCTCTGTGATATTGTCTGTCAGGCGGTTCTTCGATGAGGCATCCATCGAGGCCTTCGCCACCATTCCTCTGCGTGCCGTGTAGTTCTCTATGCTCTTCGAAGGATCACTGGTGTTGTCGAGACAGTTATAGGAATGGGAAAGAAGAACTTCCGCCCCCTCTCGAATCTTCTGTATCATATCCACGCCCGCAGTCAGACTCCGGAAAGCTGAGTCGAAGCACTCTTGCCATTTGCGCATGCTGTTATAGACAACCGCTTTACGCCAGTAGATCTCCGACTTCTCACCGTCAGTCGCTTTGGCCAGCGCCCGGTCATAGCTAGACAGGGCACGATCAGTATCGCCTACAAAGAAGTAGGCCACACCACGAACCAGCTGTACGTCAACAGAGTCCGTTGTGAGTTCATCCAGGACGAATGCCTCATCAGCGTCTTGTTTCGCCTGTTTCCATTCTTTGTCGTGCAAGTAGACCCAGGCGGACGCTACATACGGCATTGGGTGGTTCGGGGACTGCTCCTTGGCCTTACGAGACGCGATCATGGCAGCGCCATAGTCTTCGCTGTAGTAGTAATTGAAGGCGCGCGTGGTCCAGTCAACCTGGGCCTCTTCCTCGGGAACCTCACCAGCTCGCCTCAGCAGGACGTCATAACGCTCACGAGAGTAGTCATCCCTGAATGCCTCCTCTGCCTGACCGACCAGTTCAAGTTGGTGCTTCCACTTCTCTTGCTGACTGCCAGGGCGGGCAACCTTGTTCATGAGTTGCAGCTTGAGGTTTTTCAGCCCCTCCCTAATCTCGGCGATGCCGGCCGTGCGATCGATGCCAAGCTCGTCATAGTAATTCATAACGTCCGCCATCGCGGAACCTGCCTTTCTTTCGTGGATGGGGCGATGGCGTGCGACGGTGGGTTGCCGGCAAGTTGCCGCCCGTAATAGTGGGATATATCCCACTCCCAGGTGCGCAACATCCTACTGAGATTGAAAGGTGAAGTCGAATGAATCCCACTATGAGAGCCGAATGTCGGCGGCTGACGGGCCACCAGGTCTGTTTCCGCCCCCACCCCTCAACTGGGAGGCATGGCGTGCCTACGTGAAAAGACTCAAGGCCGAGACCGCACTATCCATCAATGAACTCGCCGGTCGCTCGGGCCTGGACCGATCCACAGTGATCGAACTGATCGGCGGGCGACGTGGAGTGACAGACGTGCGGGTAGGAACACTCTGGGCACTCGCATGGGCTCTTGAGGTCGAGGACTTCGCGGAGTTCCTGGCCCCGTTGACCCAGAGGACCGTGACAGAACTAGCCGACAGCGCTCGTCCCGGCGAGAGCATTAATGCGTGAAGTCCCGAATCTGTCGACCGCCCCCTCACGTCGTATGGAGCGTGTCACATCGTACGGAATTCATCGAAAGTGGACGCCTCGGCACTCTCGGACCGAAACAACTGAGGCTCCGACAAAAGCTTCCGCCAGTCAGAGATACTCACATAGCCGGATATCGGGGGTTTTCTACGGTTGGCTGGGGTTGTCAATCATGACCAAAAGATGTCCTCGTGCGGCCGGTTAGGCCTGGTCGCTCCAGAGGCTGAGTTGGTGAGAGATGACATCGTGACCGCATTCACGTGCTGGTGGGCATGGTGTGCTGCGGGGCTGGATGTACTGGTATCTCGAGCAGCGTGCTGGTCGCTTCGCTCATCCGGCCAGCGGTCCGGGCAAACAGATGCCACCACGTTTCACCATCATGGCCCCAACAAGTCGACTGGAATGACGATGACGCCGTCGTCACGCCTATGGGCCACTGCGCCGATTCCGACAATGACTATTGAGACAGCCGGTCTCGGGTCACCGTTGGCTGCGAGCTTATTACTAAGACGCAGCAGCGACGATGCCGCCGCGTCGATTTGGCTCTGGCCCAGCTTGATTTCAATAGCAGCCCATTCGCCTGTCACCAACGAGATGATGGCGTCAACCTCGAGATCGCTGTCGTCTCTGTAGTGCGACAAAGTGGCCCGCATGGCTTGCGTGTAGACCAGCAGATCGCGCAGTACCAATGATTCGAACAGAAATCCCAGCGTCTTTGGATCCAGTTTCACGTCGGCGACACTGGCCTCGAGCCCGGCCACGGCCAGCGATGGATCCACGAGCATCCGCTTGGGGGCACGGCGCAGTTTGACGGGCGATCGAAGAGCGGGATCCCAGGCTGGTATCTGTTCCAGCACGTATAGGCGTTGCATCATGGTCAAGTATTCGACAATGGTGTTTGGCGATAGATCCGGCCCGTTCGCCTGTGCGATATCGCGTCCCAACGCGGCAACACCGACGCTGGTGGCTGTGTTGCGAGCAAGTGAGCGTATCAGGGCCAACGCCTTGGCGGGGTCGCGCCGCCGGCCATCGATCTGAGACATATCAGTGCGCGCCAGATTCTCGACGTATCCCGTGGCAAGGTCGGCGGCTTGGTCGGGCGATGCGTCAACCAAGGCAGGCCAGCCACCTCTGACAACCAGTCCCGCGACAGTGTCAAGTGTCATACGCGATGAGGCGACGCTCACCTCGCCACCGGCAAGAAGTGATGCGAGTGATACTGCCCCTGTCGCATCACCTGATTCGAACAGCGTCATTGGGCGCATGTGGACACGGAGAAATCGTCCAGTGCCGCTGTGCGCAACCGCGTCGTCAGCTGGCGTCGAAGAACCGGTCAGAAGGAATTGCCCAGGCTTGGGGTGAGCGTCTACATGGAATCGGACGGCGTCCCAGATACCTGGGACTTCCTGCCACTCGTCGATAGCATGTGGCGGTGCGCCTTCCAAGGCTGTGGCGAGGTCTAGTTGCGCCACAGTGCGGTTGGCGAAGCCGCCGGCCGGGTCAGAGACGTAGAACACGGAATTGGCGTGATGCAGAGACGTCCATGTTTTCCCGCACCACTTGGGGCCTTCGATGCTGAGTGCCCCTGCGGTGGTCAAGAAGCGGTCGATGGTGGTGTCGACCACTCTGCTACGGTAGCCCCCAGGCGTCAAAGCCATGATGCGCCTCCTTATGCGCTTACAAGGCAGTATACATCGTAGTGAGTGATTTGCGACCTATCCACTGCATGATTTGGGATGTGCCCATTGCGTGAAATGAGACGCACAAGATGCCGTCATTCTGGAACTTGCCGACTGTGACTGCCAGTTCTTCTGGGACGATGACGGAGATGATCAGATACTCCAGATGGTCCGGTTCAGCCTCTTCAATCTTCTACGACAAGATAGAGACGGTTTTCCTATACACTAGTAGTACTGATGTTGAGGTTTTCCGACAGGAGGTGGGGCGCAATGGCCGAAGCTCCCAATCTAGATGGGCTGCCTGGCGCGTTCCGCTACACCGAGGCTGTCGAGTCTATCGGCGAGCGCAGGTTGCGTACCCTGATCGATCAGGGCGCGATAAGACCGCTGGCGAGGGGCTTGTACCGGAAGGGTGACTGGCTGGGGGACGAGGATCTGGCTGAGATCGCCGTCAAGTCAAGACAGGCCACGATATGCCTGCGGTCTGCGCTGGCTCGTCACGACCTGATTGACGACATTCCGGCAGTGATCGATATCGCGATCCCGCGTGGGTCTTGGCAGCCTGCCATCCAGCCGCCGGTCAGGTGGCATCACTTCGACGCTGCGACGTTCGACCTCGGACGCCAGACCGTTGACATCGGAACTGGTCACGCCATCGGCTTGTACAGCCCGGAGCGCAGCATTGTCGACGCGTCCCGGTTGCGTCACCGGGAAGGCCCCGACATGGCAATCGAGGCGTTGAAGCGTTGGCTCAGGTCGGGTGGCCAGCCGTCGACGCTGCTCAAATTCGCCCAGGTGTTTCCCCGGACGCTGTCATTCCTACGATCCGCATTAGAGGTGTTGTTGTGAGTCAGGTTACCCGTGGGACCACGGCGGGGGATGCCGCTATCCATTGATGATGGGTTGGAGTTCGATCTTGGTTCGTTGACTGCCGGTACGATTCGCGACGAGGACGAGTATGCCGGTGTACGGGTTAACGTGGACGCACGTCTGGCTTCGGCGCAGATCCGTTTCCATGTGGACGTGAACATCGGCGATCCTATCTGGCCAGAACCTGTGCGTGTGTTGGTGCCGCGATTGCGCGGCGGCGGCCCTATTGAGATGGCGGGTTATCCGCTGCATATGGTTCACGCTGAGAAGATCGTCACTGCCGTTCAGCGGGGCACCGTCAACACTCGCTGGCGTGACTTCGCTGACGTGTATATCCTGATCCGTCTACACCAGGTTGACGGGACATCGCTGCATCGCGCCTGCGCGGAGGTTGTGTCTCACCGCAACACCCCGCTTGAACCGCTCGCGGATACGCTCGAAGGCTTCGCTGGCTTGGCGCAGGCGAAGTGGGCGGCATGGCGTCGCCGCCAAGGTTTCGAGCACCTTCCGAAGATTTTCGCCGATGTGCTGACGGCTTTCATCCGGTTCGCCGACCCGGCGATCATCGGCTCTGCTGTCGGCCCAATCTGGGACCCTGACGCCCAGTCTTGGGGAGTGGCGCCTCCTTGTTACCTCGATGGCAACTAGGTGCCAGAAGGCCGACTTGGCTTTCGACTGTGGGATCCAGGTGGACAGCACCGTTGCTGAGACCCAAACCCAGGGCAAAGTCGAACGTTTCCAGCAAACATTGAATCCAAGACCTCCAGATCACCATCATCAACACCGCGACCGGAGAGATTCTCCGCGACCTCACCCTCGACCCCACCAGGGACCACCAATGTTCGGACTGCTCGAACAACGCTGCCAAGACGAACACCAAGCCTGGCTAGCCTTCGGCCTGGTCGCCGCCGCCACCAACGCCGCCATCCGCACCCAAAACTCAGGCCACACCACAGACCTTCACGCTCGCCTCCTAGCCGAAATCGAGGCCATGCAGGCTATTCTGACGTCATAGGACTTGCTATAATCGAGACATGACGACAAGTCTGGCCGAAATCGCTCAACATACCGATGAGGTAACCGCGCAAGCGCGAGCACAACTGGTGGACGCCGTACGCGAAGCCTCGGCTGAGGGGATGTCGCAAACACAAATCGGCATCTTGATAGGTCGAAGCCAACCAGAGGTGTCGAGACTGCTTCACTTCCACGGCACATCACCGCTGGCTCGACGCCTCCGCAAACATGTCCGCAAGATCAAACGCCTCCTTGCCGACGTCGGCGGAACAAACCTTCGAGTATTCGGCTCCGTCGCCACCAGAAACGACCACAAAGAATCAGATGTTGACCTTCTGTTCACCATGAACACCCCCCTCAGCCTGATGCAACTCGCAAGCCTCGAACACCAGATCAGCCGATTACTCGAAGCCGAGGTTGATCTTCTACCCGACAGCGCCTTACAGCCACACTTACGCCAACGTATCCTCCGAGAAGCGGTACCACTATGAGCAGACCACCCGAAGAAATCCTTACAGACGCACTCGCCCATCTCGACACCTTACAAACCTACGCCAAACGTGACCTCGACGACCAAGTCGTCATCGACGCTGTGTGCATGCGGTTGTCAGCAGCCATCGAAACCCTCGCCGCACTGCCTCCTGCCCTTCGAGAGCAGCTTTTCGGCACCAATTGGCCTCTCATGTGGGGAATGCGAAACAGAATCGCGCACGGCTACATGCTCGTCGATACCGACATCGTGCGGAAAACCGTCCAACAAGACATCCCAACAATCATCAAGCGAATACGCTCCGGGCTACATACCGCCCGAAAATGCGAGACAGAGGAACCATAGTCCCCAGCGCCTCACAACGAAACCAGGTTCAAACAAGCCTCATCAGGTCGGGGTATTCGGCCTTGACAGGCCTACTACCCCCTCCTTGGCCTCGGCAGAGACTGCGAGCAGTCTCTGCTCTCGGCCTGCGTCGGGGTGACAGGATTTGAACCTGCGACCTCTTCGTCCCGAACGAAGCGCGCTACCAAGCTGCGCCACACCCCGATCCTCTGGTGATCACCGGGTTGGACCCAGTGGCACCCGCTGCCGGTGAACCGGCAGCGTGGGCTAGTCTATCGCACATCGACCTTGTGCTCCCAAATCATGCGGCTCAGCGCCTCGGGAGGGCGCAGATCAGCGCCTCAGTCGTCCTCGTCCACGTCCCAGAAATCGTCGACCGCTTTGCGGAAGACGGGACCGAATCTCATGCCTTCGCAGATGCGCTCTGCGACGTCCTCGCTGGTCAGGTCGTCGGCCTCCATGAACATGGCCTCCATGTCCATCTCAGACACGCCCTGGTCGGCGAACATCCCGAGGTCGCCCACCGGGCCCTCGTCGGGCACGTCCGGGCTGTCGGGATCGATGTCCAGGAAATAGACCGCGTCGTGGACGATGGGCCACGTGTCCATGAAGTACACGTCCGAGACGAAGACCTGCACATGGCGCGGCCCTCGTACCCTCACAGCCACGAGCACGTCGGAGTCCAACGAGACCAGCCCCATGGCGCCCGCGTCGCCGGGGATCCGTTGGAGGTAGTCGATGAAGCCTTCGAAGTCGTTCGCCAGATCCGGTTCGAGCGCGATCCCGGTGGGCACCCCGTCTTCACGGTACAGCGCCACACAGAAATCGATCTCGTCTTCGTCAGCGTCTTCGAGGTCGTCGTCCACCTCGTCGTCATCCTCGTCGTCGAAGTCCTCTTCAGAGTCACGAACCTCGTCCCTGACGACATCCTCCGAAAGATCGTCGGGGTTCCATACGGTCATCATTCCTCCTTACTGTGCGTCGCAATACTATCTTTGCAGGTCCCATCGCCATCGGCATAGGGGGCATCGTCAGTGATCTCACGGCGTTACCAAATCGTTACCTTGTGCTTCAGGATAGTACGTCACGCGGCCCGGAGGTCGCCTCACGGACCTGGCTAGGTACGATACCTGGACTGTCCAGCCCCCATCCGCACGCGGCCCTCTCCCCCGGTCCCGCGTCGGGGACCTCGACCCCGCCACCTCGACGACTTTGAGATATCCCTCAAGTTCCCATCACCGATGAAGTGTGACAAGCTGGACCCGTGGAACTGCGCGTCATCGATCATCCCCTTGTGGCACATAAACTATCTTTGCTGAGGGTCAAATCAACCGATTCCCCTCTCTTCCGTCACCTCGTCGAAGAACTGGTGATGCTGCTCGCATACGAGGCCACCCGCGATGTTCGCGTGGAGCCCTGCGAGGTCGCCACTCCTGTCGCCGACACGACCGGCGTACGCCTGTCCAAGCCGCGCCCGCTGGTGGTGCCCATCCTGCGCGCCGGTCTCGGCATGCTCGAGGGGATGACCCGGCTCATGCCGTCGGCCGAGGTCGGTTTCGTGGGCATGGTACGCGACGAGGTCTCCCTCAAGCCTTTCACCTACGCCGAGCGGCTGCCCAAGGACCTCTCCGGGCGTCAGTGCTACGTCCTGGACCCGATGCTCGCCACCGGCGGCTCCCTGGGCGGCACCGTCCAATTCCTGCGTGAGCGCGGCGCCGACGACGTGACCGCCATCTGCCTGCTGGCCGCCCCTGAGGGGATCGACCACATCCGGGACCTCACCAAAGACCTGGACGTGCCGTTCACCCTCGTCGTGGCCGCCGTGGACGACCACCTCAACGAGCACGGGTACATCGTGCCGGGCCTGGGCGACGCCGGAGACCGGCTCTACGGCCTGGCCGAGTGAGATGACGCCCTTTCGGGCGCGTCATCACACCATCAGTCTGCTCACTGCTCGTTCATGAGCGCCGCGACAGACCCGTCCAAGAACACAGCTTTGATGGCCTTGGCGAGCAGCGGCGCGATCGACAGCACGGTCAGCTTGGGAATGTTGACCTTCGGATCGACCGGCAGGGTGTTCGTGACGATGATCTCCTCGAAGGCCGACCTGTTGAGACGGTCGGCGGCAGGCCCCGAGAGGATGGGGTGAGTGGCGGCGGCGATCACCTTGGCGGCGCCCTTCACCTTCAACGCCTCGGCGGCCAGGCAGATCGTGCCGCCGGTGTCGATCATGTCGTCCACCAACAAGCATGTCTTGCCCTCGACCTCGCCGACGACCTCGTGGATGGCGACGGTGTTGGCGACGTTCGGATCACGGCGCTTGTGGATGATGGCCAGCGGGCACCCGAGGCGATCCGACCACATGTCAGCCGTACGGACACGGCCGGCGTCGGGGGACACCACGACGACGTTGCTCAGGTCGTACTTCTGCCGGACGTAGTCCGCGAGGATGGGCAGGCCGTACAGGTGATCCACGGGACCGTCGAAGAAGCCCTGGATCTGTGCGGCGTGCAGGTCGACGCTCATGATACGGGTCGCGCCGGCCGCACGGAACAAGTCGGCGACCAGGCGGGCCGAGATGGGCTCGCGTCCTGCGTGCTTCTTGTCCTGCCGGGCGTACGGATAGAAGGGCGCCACGACCGTGATCCGCTTGGCGGAGGCCCTCTTGAGGGCGTCAACCATGATCAGTTGCTCCATGAGCCAGTCATTGACCGGCGCCACATGCGCCTGGATGACGAAGGCGTCGCACCCACGCACGGACTCCTCGAAACGCACGTAGACCTCGGAGTTGGCGTATGTCACCATCCGAGAAGGCACGACTTCCGTGCCAAGCAACGACGCGATCTGGGCCGCAAGTTGGGGATGCGACCTTCCCGCGAAGAGCATCAAATGCTTGACATCTTTCTTGGTCAGGTCAGACACGGTCACTCCTTGCCATTTGAAGTTTCAGTGGATGTACATCCATTGCCGTCGGGCGTGATGGACTCCTCGCCATGGCCTGCCTCGGTGGAGTGCTGACCAGCGGCGGATCGCCCGCCCGGCGTACGATTCCGGAACGATTGTACCCAGCCGGCAATATTCCTCTGACGACCCCTGGCCACAGCCAGATCTCCCGACTGCACATCGGAGGTCAGAGCCGAGCCGGCGGCCACGAAAGAGTCGTCGCCGATATGCACGGGCGCCACAAGCACGCTTTGCGATCCGATGAATGAGCGTTTGCCCACGGTGGTACGGTACTTGTGCGTTCCGTCGTAGTTCGCGAAGATCGTCCCAGCGCCGATGTTCGTCCCCTCCCCGATCTCCGCGTCGCCGCAGTACGTCAAGTGCGGAACCTTGGCGCCGTCGCCGATCTGGGCGTTCTTCGTCTCCACGAAGGCGCCGATCTTCCCGGCCTGTCCCAGCTGGGTCCCCGGACGCAGGTACGCGTACGGCCCCACGGTCGCGTGCGCGCCGATGACGGCCAGCGTCGCCTCCGTGCGCAGCACCTCGGCGCCCTCGCCGACCTCCACATCGGTCAAGCGCGTGTCGGGACCGATCACCGCGCCCGTCCCGATCGACGTGGCGCCTCGCAGGATCGTCCCCGGCCACAGCTCGACGTCCGGCTCGATGGACACCCCAGCCTCGATCCACACGGTCGCCGGATCGATCATCGTGACCCCTTGCATCATCCACGCCTCGACGATGCGCCTGTTCATCTCCCCCGACAACGACGCCAACTGGCGTCGGTCGTTCACCCCCTCGGTCTGCCACACGTCGGTCTCGACGTACGCCCCCACCCGCTGGCCCTGGGCACGGGCGTACCCCAGGACATCAGTAAGGTATAATTGCTTCTGATCATTGTCCGGCGTGAGCTGCGCCAACCCACGGCGCAACACATCCGCGTCGAAGACGTAGATGCCGGAGTTGATCTCGTTGATCGCCCTCTGCGCGTCGTCGGCGTCGCGATGCTCCACGATCCCGGTCACATCGTCCCCGCTGCGCAGGATCCGCCCGTACCCGGTCGGGTCCTCGACGATGGCCGTCATCACGGTCACCGCGTTGCCAGCCTGACGATGGGTGGCGACCAAGCGGCGCAGGGTCTCCCCCGTCAAGAGGGGCACGTCCCCGTAGGTGACCACGATCTCACCGCTGACATCGCCCAATGCGTCCAATCCACATCCGACGGCATGGCCCGTCCCCTGGGGCTCGTCCTGCACCGCGCGGATCACTGTCGGCGCGATGTCCATCAGGTGCGCTTCCACCTGCTCGCGTTGGTGGCCGACGACGACCACGAGCCGGCCGGGCGACACCCCTTCCGCTGCGGCCAGGGACCACGACAACAGAGTCCGTCCACACAGGGTGTGCAACAGTTTGGAGGTACGCGACTTCATGCGAGTTCCGCTGCCCGCCGCGAGGAGTATGACTGCCGCCACCGATGAGTCGCGCTCAGATGTCATCACACCGTACTTTCGATTCAGCGTCCCCGGATCGCACCGACCCTGCGCTGTGGACAGGTGGATCAACCTCGGCGGATCGGGAACATTGGACACAGACATCCTATCCCCTTGCCCTATGGATGTCCCACCCCAATCAGGTCGTGAATCCCCCCGCGTCCGCCGCGTGTGCGACGAAGATGCCAACACCACCCTCTCCCCGATAGAGTAGACCCTGCGCATTCCCCGGTTGGTCTTCCGGCAGGGCCCGCCTGACTTTGAATCAGGATTAGCGAAGTAGGTTCGACTCCTACCCGGGGAGCGAGCTGTGAAACACAAGCTTCGCTTGTGATTTCACAGCGAGCGACCCAGGGTCGAGCTGATCTGAAAGATCAGCGAGCACCCGGGGAGCGATTGAGTTAGTGGTCAATGTGGGCGAACCCCGGTTAATGAAACTCGTACGCCTACCGCCCAACTCAGGGTCAAGCTGATCGGAACGATCAGCGAGGACCCGGGACCCACGGGAGTCACCGATCAATACGGATGATGCCCGTACTCCTCTACCCCTTCATAACCTCAGCCACGGCCCCCACCACGATCCCCATATTCCGCTGATTCATCGCGGCGATGCACAGCCGCCCCGAATCCAACCCGTACACATGGAACTCCGACCGCAGGCGCTGCATCTGCTCCAACGACAACCCGGAGTACGTGAACATCCCGGCTTGGGCCGTGACGAACTCCAGGTCCGAGGTCACGCCGCGCGCTTCCAGGCCGGAGCGGAACTCCACCCTCATCTGCTTGATGCGGTCTTTCATCGCCGCCAGTTCCTGCTCCCACAGGGCCCGCAGCTCGGGGGTGGTGAGGATGGCGGACACGATCGCCGCGCCCTGGGTGGGCGGGTTCGAGTACATCGCCCGCACCACCGTCTTGGCCTGCGACAGGACGCGGGCGGCCTCGGCGGCGTCGGAGCAGACGAAGTGGACGGCGCCGATGCGCTCGCCGTACAACCCGAACGTCTTGGAGAAGGAGTTGGCGACCACGAACGGGATCCCGGACTCCGCCAGGGCGGTCACGGCGTAGCGGTCCTCGTCGACGCCGACGGAGAGCCCCTGATAGGCCATGTCCACGAAGGGCACGAGACCCTTCTCGACGAGCGTGGCGACCACGCGGTCCCAGTCCTCGGGGGCCAGATCGGACCCGGTGGGGTTGTGGCAACAGGCGTGGAGGACCACGATGGTGCCGGGCGCGGCGTGGGCGAGGTCGTCGAGCATGCCCTCGACGTCCACGGCGCCAGTCGCGCGGTCGTAGTAGCGGTACCGCTCCAGCGCGAACCCGGCCCGCGAGAACAGCAACTCATGGTTTTCCCAGGTGGGATCGGACAGCATCACTGTCGCGTCCGGCGACGCCAGCATCAGAAGACCGGCGCCGACGCGCAGGGCTCCCGTCCCCGCCAGCGTCTGCATGGTGGCCACCCGCCCGGCCAGGACAGCCGGGGAGTTCTCGCCGAAGACCAGCGCCTGGACCGGCGCCTTGAACGCGGGCATCCCGTCGATGGGCAGGTATCCCCGGGGACGCTCGCGAGTCGCCAAGTCCTGCTCGACGGCGCGCACAGCCGCCATGAGGGGAGTCTTGCCGGTCTCGTCGAGGTACACCCCCACGCCGAGATTGACCTTCTCAGGCGCGGGATCGGCGTTGAACGCCTCGGTCATCCCCAGAATGGGGTCGCGGGGGGCAGGGTCGAGGCTCGAAAAAATAGACATGGAAACTCCCTTCGGGATCTCATCCTAGACCGTCGCCGACGCCTCGGACAGCCCTCGCCATCACCTGGGACGCGGCGCCTCGGCGGCGCCCGACAGGTCGTGAGGTCACTGACCGAGCTGCCTCGCCAGGACTCTCGCGATCTCGCGGGCGGCGTCGGGCCGGGCGAGCTTGGAGCTTGAGGACGCCGTCTGTTCGCGGGCCGCCGGGTCGAGGACGAGATGCTGGATGGCGTCGACGACCGCTTCGGGGCTGGGCGCCCACATACCGGCCTTCCCGTCCAGGACGTAATCGACATTGCCTTCTTCTTGGCCGGGAAGGCAGGCGTACATCACGATGGGCAGCCCACAGATGAACGCCTCGGAGATCGCGCCCGGCCCGGCCTTGGTCACGAAGATGTCGGCCGCCTTCATCAGACGCGGCATCTGAGACGTGAACCCGTACACATGGTGGGGGATCTTCCACTTCAGGCGGCTGAGATCCTTGAACAGGTCCTCGTTGCGCCCGCAGATCACGGCCAGGGTCACGGGGGCCGCGGCGTCGTTCAGGGCGCGCGCCACCCGCCGTACCGGCCCCATGCCGTCGCCGCCGCCGACCAGCAGGACGACGGGCCTGGGAGACGTCCACCCCAGCTCGCGTCTCAGGTCTTCCTTGGACTCGTCCACCATCGCGAAGCGCGGCGACACCGGCTGTCCGACCACCTGGATCATGTCGGGGGGCAGCCCCAGCCGGATCCCGCGGTTCTTGGCCTGGTCGGTGGGCACGATGATGAGGTCGGCGCCGGGCGAGTACCAGAAGGCGTGGGTGGTGACCATGTCGGTGACCACGGTGATGAAGGGCACGGGGTTGGCACGCATGGCCCTCGGGATCACGGCGTTGGCCAACGGATGGACGGACACGATCAGGTCGGCGGGGTTCTCCGCGATCAGGCGCTCGGCCGATCTGCGCAGATAGGGGTACGTGAGCTGATTGAGCGCCCGGCTGCGCTTGGGGCCGTTGGCGGCCTCGTACGAGAACTTCCACGCTTTCTTCAAGCGCGACAAGGGGGGATAGAGCTCCGGGGAGTACCGCAGCGGGCTCGGGGAGTAGTACCGCAAGAAATCGACCATTTGCGTGTCGAACGTGTCCGGGTACTCCATGTGCAGAGCCTCGATGATCGCGTTCGTGGCCGCCCTGTGTCCACCGCCCGTGTCCGAGAACAGGAACAGGATTCGCTTGGCCATCGAGGTCTCCTCACGTGACAGGCTCGCGCAGGCGTCGAGCCCCTGGTCCAGCACAAGGCGAGTAGTGTACGCCGATCGGGGCGTGTCGCCCGACGAGCCGGTCTCAGGTTCGGACTTCTACCCTACTATGCTGCTGCCACGATCCGTACTCCACCGCCCGCGCCGGGCGGGCCGATCTCACTCCTGGGACTCCGGGCGTGTCGTGAGGCGGCTGACGTCTTCGGACATGGCGGCGAACACCATGATCACAGTGGTGGCGACCATTCCGATCACCCAGGTCATCAACATCACCAGGACGGCCAGTCCCGTGTCGGGGGTGCCCCGCGTGAACAGGCCGGCGGACAGGGACTCCGTCAGACTCGAGATCTTGAAGAACGCCACGATCCCCGCCGCGAGCGAGAAGCCCAGGAGCACCCATCCCATGATCCGCATGGCGAGGACCCAGAAGGCCCTGTCGCCCAGCCGTCCCCAGGAGGCCCCGGACGAGACATGGCCGGCCGAGCCAGGGGCGTGCGTGGAGTACAGCGACGACCACGGAACCTTCCCCGTCCCTCCCTGCTGCCCAGGGGAGGCCGTCGCGCCCGGCAGGGTGGGCGGGGGGTACGACGCCGGGGCCACGGACCCGGACGCCGGCGCCGGGGGCACAGCGGGATGGACGGGAGGCTCAGGCGGTGGCGGCGGGACGGGGGGATGCGGGACGGGGGGCGCCTGCGGCGGGACCGGTCGCGGCGCCGAGACCGGCACGGTGTTCTCGGGCGCGGCCCAGGAGAAGGGTTGTTCGGGTGACGTCGACTGCCACGGGGACGGCTGATCAGGCATGTTCGCTCCTCACATTTCGTCCATCCAGCCTATCAAATGAATCACCGTTTCCCTTCCCCCCTCGCTCGCGGAGGGCTGGGCCAATGAGAGAATGGAGGTCTATGAGCCACTATTTCGACCATGCCGCGACCACGGTGATGAGGCCCGCCGCGATCCAGGCCTGGGTCGACCATGCCCAGCAGTGGGGAAACCCGTCCTCCATCCATGGGGCCGGGCGCCAGGCCCGGAAGGTGGTCGAAGACTCCCGTGACACCATCGCCGACCTCCTCGGCGTGGATCCCTTCGATCTGGTCTTCACCTCGGGTGGCACGGAAGCCGACAACCTGGCCGTCCTCGGTGTCGCCCGCGCCCGGAAGGCGGCCGACCCCGCCCGTACTGTGATCCTCATCAGCCCCACGGAGCACCACGCCGTCCTCGACCCGGCTTTGTCCCTTGTCGAAGAGGGTTTCACCATCCTCGAAGGTCCCGTGGACGCCGACGGCCTCGTCGACCTGGACGCATGGGCCGCCCTGATCGGCGAGCATCGCCGCCGCCTCGCGCTGGTGGCCTGCATGTGGGTCAACAACGAGGTGGGCACGATCCAACCCGTCGCCGCGCTGGCCGACCTGTGCGCTGCTGAATCGATCCCCTTCCACTGCGACGCGGTCCAGGCCCACCTCGTCTGGGAGGACCCTCCCTCGTCGACGACGCTCGCGTTGTCCGCCCACAAGTTCGGCGGCCCGATGGGGATCGGCGCCCTCGTCGTCCCGCGTACGCTCTCGGTCTCGCCGACGTCATTCGGCGGCGGACAGGAGCGGAAGCTGAGGTCCGGCACCGTGCCCGTGCCCCTGATCGCGTCCTTCGCCCAGGCCATGGTCGCCGCACGCCAGGACCGGGACCGTGACCTGGCCCGCCTGACCGAGGTGTCGAGGAGGGTGGAGTCCGTCCTGACATCGGCAGGGGCGCAGATCGTCGGCCAGGGGGCCCCGCGCACCCCCGCCATCACGTACGCCCTGTTCCCCGGATGCGCGAACCAGGACCTGATCGTCTTGCTCGACGCGGCCGAGGTGCACGTGTCCACCGGGTCGGCCTGCGCGGCCGGGATCCCCCAGCCGAGCCATGTGCTGTGCGCACTCGGGTCCAGCGACGCCGAGGCCCGCACAGGACTGCGTTTCTCCCTGGGATGGACGACCACCCAGGAGGACGTCGACGCCCTGGCCAGCGTCCTCCCCGCTGCCGTGGACCGCCTGAGGGGGACCTCATGGCGCGCGTGATCGCGGCCCTGTCCGGGGGCGTCGACTCGGCCGTCGCGGCCGCCCGGGCCGTGGAGGAGGGCCACGAGGTCACGGGGATCCACCTGGGCTTGTCCCGTGACCCGCAGGCGCACCGCACCGGGTCGCGCGGATGCTGCTCCCTGGAGGACGCCAATGACGCGCGCCGGGTGGCCGACCATCTGGGCATCCCCTTCTACGTCTGGGACTTCTCCGAGCTTTTCCTGCAGAAGGTGATCGGGAACTTCCTGAGCGAGTACGCGCGTGGCCGCACACCGAACCCTTGTTTGAGGTGCAACGAGACCATCAAGTTCGCCGCCCTTTGCGACCGCGCGCTGTCCCTCGGCTTCGACGCGGTGGCCACCGGCCACTACGCACGCCTGGCTGCCCGCGCCGACGGGGTCATCGAACTCCACCGCGGCTTGGACCTCGCCAAGGACCAAAGCTATGTGCTCGGCGTCCTCACCCAGGACCAGTTGCGCCACTCGCTGTTCCCGCTGGGGGACTCGCGCAAGGACGACATCCGGGCCGAGGCCCGTCGACGCGGGATCCGCGTTGCCGACAAGCCCGATTCTTTCGACATCTGCTTCATCCCCGACGGCGACACGGCCGGGTACCTCCACGACAAGCTCGGGGACCGCCCAGGCGACATCACCGACGAGTCCGGGACCGTGCTCGGCCACCACCTGGGCATCGTCGGCTACACCATCGGGCAACGCAAGGGACTCCACCTCGGCGCCCCAGCCCCCGACGGCAAACCGCGCTATGTGGTGGGCGTCGACCCCGCCACCGACACCGTGGTCGTGGGCGGGCGGGAGAGTCTGCGAGTGCAGGGTCTGCACTGCGTCGACCCCCTCTGGTGCGACCAGACGCCCACCGGCGAGTTCCAGGCGACCGTCCAGTTGCGGGCCCACGCGAAGGAGGTCCCCGCGAGCGTGCGTGTGGTGGATGACGAGGTCTGGATCAGCCTGGACGAGCCCGCCTTCGGCATCGCCCCCGGCCAGACGGCCGTCGTGTACGACGGGACGCGTGTGGTCGGATCGGCGACCATCGACTCCACGAGTCGAGCCGCGTCAGCCCCGGCGTGAGCCGGGAGAACCGACGCGAGCCTGGAGGACCGACGCGAGCCTGGAGGACCGGCGGCCCGTCACGGATCAGATCATGATCTGGCCGTTGGAGTCCAGAGACGACGCCGAGCCGGGCTGGGCGCACAGCACCACGATGCCCTCGATGAACCCCCACAGGGCGCCGATGCCGGCGGTGAAGATGCTCACCAGGAGTTGGGCCACCCCCATGCCCACGTTGCCACGATAGAACTGGCCGACGCCGAAACCACCCAGGAAGATCCCCAGGAGGCCAGCGGCCAGTTTCGACTTCTGGCCCACGGTGAAGGTCCCGTACGGGGTCTGCACGACCTGCCCGGGGACCATCACCACCGGCTGATGCGCGTACACCACGGGATAGGGTTGAGAGCCCCCGGGAGGAGGCGTCTGCGCAGGCATGGCCTGGGGGTTGTACACCTGGTAGCCGGACGGGTCTGTCGGCGCGTAGGACGACGCATAGGGCGGAGCGGGAGGCGGTGTGGCGCCGGGTGGCGTCATCGACGGATACCCCGGAGGCGTCTGTCCGAACGGGCCCGGGCCGTACCCCGACCCATCGAGGGGAACATAGCGATCCGCAGGCGGGGTGGGAACCCAGGGGCTCGGCCCCAGGCTCAAACTGTCAGTCTCGGGAGTCCTCGGAGCGGACTGCGACCCATAGGTATCTGACATTACTTCCTCCATCTGCAGACACGACATGCCTATGCTATCGGGTCTTCACGACAATGGAGGCACCACGTCACGAACGGACGGCCAGGCCCGCCGCCGTGACCATCGGCACCCACTGCCCTCCGACATGGACGACCCCGTGGTCCTGGACCCGGAACTGGGTCCGGTACGCCTCGTGAGCCGCCGTGAGCGCCCGCAGGCGGTCAGCCGCGTCCAACCACTGGTCCGCCGCAGCCGGGTCCGTCACGATCTGGGCGAACGGCACGGCGCACGCGCTCGCCGCCAGGCGGGCCGCCTCATGACAGCGGATATGATCGGGGTGCCCGTACCCCCCGTCGGGACCGTACGAGACCAGGACGTCCCCTGCGAGACCGCGCACGCACGCCGCGACGTCCTCGACGACCTCGGCCAGATCGGCCAGGCACAAGGAGTCGGCGCCCGCGTCGGGACTGGGCCCCGCCAGGGTCGGGGTCACCCATCGCATCCCCGAATCGCGATACATCCGGTCCGGGCGCCCGCCCGCACGGGCCAGGCCGCTTCCCAGCCATCCCCCGTCCAGCGCCCCCAGCGAGTCCAGGGCGCGGGCGCGCTCCCCCTCACGGGTCGCGACGAGGTCCACGCCGTCAGACAGCGATCCGGGCAGCCACTCGCCCCTCTCCCCGCGCGTGGCCGTCACCACCTGGCACTCATGGCCCTGCGCGACCAGGCACGCGATGATCGCGCCTGTGGACAGCGTCTCGTCATCGGGATGGGCGTGCAGGAAGACATACCTCATGACACGAGCGATTCATAGACATCGGCGACCTGGCGCGCCATGGCCTCCCAGGTGAACCGGCGGGCGTGAACCCGAGAGACCACGCCCATGCGAGCCAACGTGGACTCATCGGTGAGCAGTCGCGTGATCGCGTCCGCCCAATCCCCGGGCTCACGAGAATCCATCAGTTGTCCCGTCTCGCCATGGACGACCGCCTCGCGCAGCCCCCCGGTCGCCGACGCGATCACAGGCGTCCCGCACGCCGCGGCCTCCAACGCCACCAGACCGAACGTCTCCGAGTAGGACGGCACGAGCACCAGTTGGGCCCCCTGGAAGAGCGCCGCCAACTCAGGACGAGTACGCGGACCCACGAAGCTCACGTCCTCGGTCAGGCCGAGGTCCCGCACCTGTTCATGCAGGTGCGCGGCGTACTGCGCGAAGTCGAGAGAGTCGGCCCCGGCGATCACCAGCCGCGGTCGGACACGAGCGTCCACACGAGCGAGGGCCTCGATGGCCAAGTCGGGCCCCTTGAGCGGTTGCAGCCGCGCCGCGAACGCCAGGTACGGCCGTTCGTCGCTCGACTCGCGGTCCGCCACAGACAGCGGACGGAACAGCCCCAGATCCACACCGGGAGGAATGATCGACACCCGGTCAGGATCGGCCCCGCACCGCTGGATGACAGTACGCGCCTCAGCCGCCGAGATGGCGATCACATGGTCGGCCTCCCGCGCCAGCCGCGCCTCCCCCGGCACCCGCCCCGGCGACTCCGGCGGCTCCCCATGGCTCAGATCCACCCCAGGCGGCGCCGCCACGGAATGGAAGCTCTGCACCAGCGGAACCCCACGTCGCCGAGCCACCTCCAGCGCCGCGATCCCACTCATCCAGTGCTGGCAGTGGTACACGTCGTACCCCCCCAGCCCATCCAGCGCCTCAGCGAACTGCGGAATGAACGCGTCGATAGCCGACTTGGGCAGCGACGTCGCCGGCCCCGCGTCCAGATGCAACAGCCGCACCCCCGGCGCCACATCCACCACATCCGGCAACCCCGGCGCATGCCGCCGCGTCATCAGATCGACCTCGACCCCCATCCCCGCCAACGCCAGAGCCTCATGCCACTCGACGACGTTCATCCCCCCCGCGTCCGCCGCCCCCGGCGCCTCCGCCGGAGAAGTATGCAAAGAAACCATTGCGATTTTAAGTGATGACATACCTCCAGTGTAGAGCCCGTCACAAGCCAGTCCCAGCCCTAACAAGGCAAGAAAACAGAAGCAGCCACAAGCACCATCACACAATCCGAGGAAGCGCCGTAGACTCCCGAACCACCAGAGAAGTAGCCAGTTCGATCTTCCGCCGAGGAGGATCGATCCCACGGTAGGCCATCTCGATGAGGATCCGAGTCGCCTCGCGCGCCATATCCGCCAACGGCTGCCGAATAGTAGTCAACTGCGGAGACACCCACTGACACAGCGGCACGTCATCGAATCCAACAACCGACAAGTCATCAGGCACCACCAACCCCGCAGCTTTGGCCGCCTGGTACACCCCATACGCCTGCTGATCAGACCCCGCGAAGATCGCCGTGGGCGGATCCGGAAGATTCAGCAGTTTCACCGCGCCGGCGAATCCGCCCTCGACCTGGAAGTTGCCGAAACAGATGAGGTCCTCGTCCACCTCGACACCCGCCTGCGTCAACGCCTCTTTGTACCCAGCCAGCCTCTCCTGAGAGCACGCCAGACCACGCTCGCCGGTGACGATGCCGATACGCCGATGCCCCAGGGAGAGCAGGTGCTCCGTCGCCTCGGCCCCGCCCTCCACGTTCGTCGCCCCGACCACGGGCATGTCCTGCTCGGGGACGCCGATCGGATCGACGAAGACGTACGGGATGCCCAGCTTGCCCAGTTCCAAGTCCATGCCGATGTGCAGGCGGGAGACGACGAGGACGATCCCATCGGAGTGGCGCTGCGCCAGGGCGTTGATCCAGTGGCGATTGCCGATCGTGCGACCGTGCGTGGGAGTCACCACCAAGCCGACCCCGGCCCGGGCGGCCTCCTCTTGGGCGCCCACCAGGATCTGAGTGGCCCACAACGTGTCGATCCCCCGCAGGACGATGTCGATCAGTCCCGCGCGAGTCCGTCCACCTGTGCCGCGACGGCGGTACTCCTGTTCGTCCAGGAGCGCCAGGATCCGTTCCCTCTTCTCGGGGGCCACCCCGCGTCGTCCGTTCAGGACCTTGGACACGGTCGCCAGCGACACCCCCGCCACTGCGGCGATGTCGGCCAATGTTCGCCGAGGCTCGTCCATGACACCCTCCTCGCTGCCAACGACCACCTGGTCCTATCTTACGAAAGTTTCTTCCCAATTGTCACAGTTTTCTCTCCATCCGTCCCACTATCGTGGCACCCGACATACAGTTGTCATGAGAGATCGCCGCCGTCCTGCTCGGACGCCCCTCGCGGGCGTCTCACCCCGGGTGGCGGGGATCGGTGACCACTGTCGTGTGAAGGAGGGACGATGGCGCCCCCGTCTGAGCGAGTTGGAGCGTTGCTCGCGTCCATGAGCGTCGAAGAGAAGATCGCACAATTGTCCAGCGTCTGGCTGGGACGCGCCGAGGCCGGCGTGGTCGCGCCCGAGATGGACTCCGCAGCCGACTCGGCGCCTGAGTTCGCCGACGTCGCCGCCCACGGGCTCGGCCAGTTGACCAGGATCTTCGGGACGAAACCCGTCCTGCCCGCCAAGGGTCTGGCCACCCTGCTCGGCTACCAGCGGTGGGTACGGGAGAACGCGTCGGTCCCGATCGGCGTGCTGGCCCACGAGGAGTGCCTGACCGGCCTGTCCTCCTGGACGGCGACGACCTTCCCCACTCCGCTCGCGTGGGCCGCCAGTTTCGACCCCGGACTCGTGCGCGAGATGGGGCAGGCCATCGGAACGACCATGGGCCGACTGGGGGTACGCCAAGGGCTGGCGCCCGTGCTCGACGTGGTCCGAGACGCGCGATGGGGGCGGGTCGAGGAGACCCTGGGCGAGGACCCGTACGTCGTGGCGACTCTCGGCAAGAGCTACATCGAGGGCCTGCAATCGACGGGAGTGATCGCCACGGCGAAACATTTCACGGGGTACTCCGGCTCGTACGGGGGACGCAACTTGGCGCCCGTCCACGCCGGACCACGCGAGATCGAAGACGTCTTCCTCTTCCCCTTCGAGGTCGCCGTGCTCGACGCCCGGGTGGGGTCCGTCATGCCGTCCTATGTCGACATCGACGGGGTCCCGGCCCACAGCGACCGCCACCTGCTCACTGATGTCTTGCGCGAGCGGTGGGGGTTCTCGGGCACGGTCGTGGCCGACTACTTCGGCATCGCCTTCCTCGACACCCAGCACCATGTCGCCGCAAACCCTGGCGACGCGGCGACCAGCGCCCTTCTCGCCGGCGTCGACGTGGAACTGCCCTCCGTGGACGCCTTCCGCGATCCCGCCTTCGCCCAGATCTGTCAGACCCCGCACGTCGCCCTGGCCCTCGACGAGGCGGTGACCCGCGTGCTGGCCCAGAAGGAGGCTCTGGGGTTGCTCGACATCGACGCCGAGATCGCCCGCCTGGAGGCGCTTCTGGAGTCCGCGCCCGCGAACCTCGATCCCCACGAGCACCGACACGTCGCAGCCAGGATGGCCGAGGAGTCGGTCATCCTGCTCGCCAACGACGGTGCCCTGCCCCTGGCGTCTCACGGGACGCCGCGCCTGGCCGTCGTCGGTCCCAACGCGGACCGCGCCCCGGCCCTCTTCGGGTGCTACAGCTTCGTCAACCACGTCTTGGCCAACCATCCATCGGTGGCGCCTGGGATCGAGGCGCCCACGATCTTGGAGGCCATCCGCGCCGAGTTCCCCGACTCGTCGGTGGAGTACGCCGCAGGGGCGTCGGTGTCGGATCCGGATCGGGCCGGATTCGACGAGGCCGTCGCCGCCGCCACACACGCCGACGCCGTGATTGCGGTCATGGGCGACCAGGCCGGTCTGTTCGGGCGCGGAACCTCCGGGGAGGGATGCGACGCGGACAGCCTCGACCTGCCCGGAGTCCAGGACGAGTTGGTGGACGCCCTGATCGCCACCGGCGTCCCTGTCATCCTCGTGTCGGTCACCGGCCGTCCGTACGCCCTGGGACGGTACGCCGGGCGCGCCGCCGCCGTCGTGCAGGCCTTCTTCCCCGGCGAGGAGGGCGCCGCCGCTGTCGCGGGGGTCCTCAGCGGTCGCGTCAACCCGAGCGGCCGCCTGCCCATGTCCGTGCCACGGTCGTCAGGCGCGGCGCCGTACTCCTACCTGCATCCCCAACTGGGCGAGGCGAACCGGGTCTCGTCCATCGATCCCACGCCGGAATTCCCCTTCGGGTTCGGGTTGAGCTACACCAGTTTCGATGTCCGTGAGTTCAGCGCACCGGGCGAGGCGCCCACGAACGGATGGATCCCCGTGTCGGTCACGGTGGCGAACACCGGGTCGCGTCCGGGCGCGACTGTGGTCCAGGTGTACGGGCGCGACCTGGTCGCGTCCGTCACCAGACCGGTGCGCCAGTTGCTGGCGTACGCCCGGGTGTCGTTGGACCCGGGCGAGTCGACGGTGGTGCGCATGGAGATCCCCTCGGCCCGCTTCGCCTTCCACGACCGCCAGATGGTCCGCGTGGTCGAGCCCGGCGCCGTCCTCCTCTGGGTGGGCTGGGACTGCGAGCACCCGGCCACCGACGCGCACGAGGTGCTGCTGACCGGAGACCTCGCGCTCGTCGACAACGACACCCCCCGGCTGGCCCAGGTGAGCGTGCCGGACTGAGGGCACTGGCCTGGTGCGTGATGACCCGTCATGGCGACGGGGATTCCCGCCCGTACCACCCGTACCACCCCACCCGTTCCCCGGCTGCGGAGGCGCGAACTCACATGGGGCACCGACAGCGATCCAAGGCTGCCCACTCCCCTGGCGCGGGGGCGCGAACTGTCCATGTGAGCGCTAACAACCAACGATTCGCGCCCCCACCAAAACCTTGGGGGCGCGAACTGTGCATGTGAGCGCTCACAACGAACGATTCGCGCCCCCGCGGCCTTCACACCACACGACCCACCACACCATACGACTCACCTGGCCACGGGGGATCCTCACCTGGCCACGGGGATCCTCACCTGGCCACGGGGGATCCCCACCTCGCCACGGGATCCTCACATGGCCACGGGGGTCCTCACCTCGCCTCGGGCTCCTCGCATGGTCGAGAATGGACCTCGCCCCGGCCGAGACCGACGTGCAGTACATTGGATGGACACACCCAGGACAGGAGAGGCAATGCCCACGCTTCGTTCACGTACGACGACCGAAGGCCGGATCATGGCCGGCGCCAGGGCTCTGTGGCGCGCCACGGGGATCCAGGAGTCCGACTTCGGCAAGCCCATCATCGCCGTGGCCAACTCGTACACCCAATTCGTGCCCGGCCACGTCCACCTCAAGGACATGGGCGCCCTCGTGTGCGACGCCATCGCCGAGGCGGGAGGGATCGGACGGGAGTTCGACACCATCGCCATCGACGACGGGATCGCCATGGGGCACTCGGGGATGCTGTACTCCCTGCCCAGCCGGGAGGTCATCGCCGATTCCGTGGAGTACATGGTCAACGCCCATCAGGCCGACGCGCTCGTGTGCGTGTCCAACTGCGACAAGATCACCCCCGGCATGCTGCTCGCCGCTCTGCGCCTCAACATCCCCACCGTCTTCGTCTCCGGCGGCCCGATGGAGTCCGGGCGTACGGTCATCCACACCGGCGAGGCCGAGTCCTCCTTGGACCTGATCGACGCCATGGTCGCGTCGGTGGACCCCCACATCTCCGACGAGGAGATCGACCGCATAGAGAAGGCCGCTTGTCCGACCTGCGGCTCCTGCTCGGGGATGTTCACGGCCAACTCGATGAACTGCCTCGTGGAAGCCCTGGGCCTCGGCCTGCCCGGCAACGGCTCCACCCTGGCGACCTCCGCCGCCCGCCGCGACCTGTTCACCCAGGCCGGCGCGTTGATCGTCGACCTGTGCCGGGCGTGGTACGACCAGGACGACGACTCGGTCCTGCCGCTGAGCATCGCCACCCGCGCGGCCTTCCTCAACGCGATGACCATGGACATCGCCATGGGCGGGTCGACGAACACGGTCCTGCATCTGCTGGCCGCCGCTCAGGAGGCCCGGGTCGACTTCACCCAGGCCGACATCGACCACCTCTCCCGGCGCACGCCGTGCCTGGTCAAGGTGGCCCCCAACTCTCATCGCTACTACCTCGAGGACGTCCACCGGGCTGGGGGCATCCCCGCGATCCTCGGCGAACTGGACCGCGGCGGGCTGCTCAACCGAGGCGTCCACGCCGTCCATTCCCCCGACCTCGACACCTGGCTGGCCGCCTGGGACATCCGTTCCGGCACGGCCTCGACTCGCGCTGTCGACCTGTTCCGCGCGGCGCCCGGCCGAGTGCGCACCACACAGCCCTTCTCGTCCACGGCCGTGTGGGAGACGCTGGACACCGACGCCGCCGAGGGGTGTGTGCGCGACGTCGCCCACGCCTACACCGCGGACGGCGGGCTGGCCGTCCTGACGGGCAACATCGCCGAGGACGGTTGCGTGGTCAAGACGGCGGGCGTCCCCGCCGACCAGTGGATCTTCACCGGGCCGGCCAAGGTCACCGAGTCCCAGGAGGAGGCGGTCGACGCCATCTTGAACGGGCGCATCCAGCCCGGCGACGTCGTGGTCGTGCGGTACGAGGGCCCGAAGGGCGGCCCGGGAATGCAGGAGATGTTGTACCCGACCAGCTACCTCAAGGGGACGGGACTGGGGCCGCAGTGCGCGTTGATCACCGACGGCCGCTTCTCTGGAGGGTCGTCCGGGCTGTGCATCGGGCACATCTCGCCCGAGGCGGCGGACGGCGGCGCCATCGGGCTGATCCGCGACGGCGACGTCATCTCGATCTCCATCCCCGACCGTCGCATCGACGTCCAGGTCGGCGAGGCGGAGCTCCAACGGCGTCGCGCCGAGCAGGACTACCTCGGGTGGAATCCACGCCACCGGGATCGTCCCGTCTCCAACGCCCTCAAGGTGTACGCGTCCTTGGCGCAGTCGGCTGACAAGGGGGCCGCACGGCGACAGCTGTGACTCGGGGCATCCGCCCCTTGGTCGACTACGTCTCCAGTTGGCCGATGATCACCAGGTTGTCGATGGCGATGCCGCCTTCGGGGCGTACCAGACAGGTGACCAGCACGAGGCGACCTGGGACGTTCGCCCAGAGATCGGAGTGAGCGGCGTTGCCGATCTCGGTCTTGGGGATGACCTGGGCCTCGACGAAGTCATAGGTGAGGTTGTTGACCATCATCTTGTCGCCCGGGTTGAGGGCGATGTGCTGCTTGGACTGGAGCATGTTGCCGGGGGCCATCCCGCCGGCGACGGCGTGGGTGACCATGTACACAGTGCCCTGACTCGCGTTGTCCATGCTGACACCGCGGTTGCGGATCCAGAAGACCGAGGTGAAGTTCGCGGGGTTCATGACTCCGTCGACCTCGTTGATCGAGCCGATGGGAACGTTGAGGTTCACGGCGGGGACGACGAAGCCCTTGCCGCCGTCGTCGACGACCATGTCGGCGGCTTGCATGAAGGCGGGCTCCGTGGCGGACGGATCCTCAGGGACGATGACATTGCCCTTGAGGTCGACCAGGGCGTTCGGCGCCGGAGCGTGGGGCCACAACGAGACCACGCCGACGGTCACGCCTGCGGCGACGAGAAGGATCGACAACAGGACTATCCAGATCCCACCGCGCCGCTTCTTCTTCTCCTCGACCGGCTGCTCAGTGCTCACGTCTGTGCCCATATCAGTGATCGGATCTTCGTTCGGGACCACCGGATCGCCCTCAGATGACATCGTTCTCCTTGATCATTTTCCCCTCATTGCCAGATTCCAGCTTATCACTTGCGCTCGGCCCCTCCCATGCACCCGAATTCCACGGAAACGCGTGGACACCACCGTGGTCCCCGACCACGAGAGACTCGCCTCCTCCGCCGGGCTCGCCGCCAGAACTCGCCGATCCAGGCATCCATCACAGGAGGAACACCCCCCATAGAGAAGTGAGCCACCCTCGGGGGGGCGCGAACCGTTGATGCAGCCGCCGTGGGGGCGCGAACCGTTGGTATGAAACGTCTCAATCGACAGTTCGTGCCCCCACGAAAACCACGGGGGCACGAACCGTGCAAGTCAACCCCGGAAACGGACAGTTCGCGCCCCCACGGCCACACCCGGACCCATACCGATCAACAGCGTCGCGCCCCACGTGCCGTGACCGCCCACAGCACCCCAGCTTGGGCCGACTCCGCTGAAAGCCACCGACGGCTGCCGTTCGTCATGGCTTGAGCACGCCGATCGGCACCACGTAGACGCCATCAGACCGACGGACCGTCAGCCCGCTGCCCGTGATCACGGCCAGAAAGGCTGGCTGACCAACCACACGGGTGTCGATTTGGCTGACGGCCTTGGCGAGCGAATCCGCCGCCTTGTCGACCGCTCGTGCCCCCAGCTTGATCTCGCAGGCGCCCCAGGCGCCGTCAGCCAGTTCGATGATCGCGTCGATCTCATGTCCGTTGGAATCGCGGAAGTGGTAGACAGTCCCGCCGATGGCCTGTGCGTACACCCGCAGGTCTCGTACGACCAAAGCCTCAAACAGAAGCCCCAACGTCTCCACATCGGTCACCAAGCGCTCAGCGCTGGCCCCCAATGCCGCCGCCGCCAAGGACGGGTCGGCCAAGTGGCGAACCGGGGTCGATCGTAAGGTGGCCCGCGACCGAAGCGCCGTTGACCAGGCCGGCTGGTCTTCCACGACCATCGCTTGTTGCAGCCCAGCCAGGTAATCAGTCACCGTGGTGCGGGCAACCGACTGGTCCCCACCCTGCCCGACATCAGCCGTCAACGCGCGAACCGAAGCCTCCGATGACTCGGCCCTGGCCAGTGATCTCAACAGCCGACGCACACGGACGGGGTCACGTCGCCGACCCGTGAACTGGGACAGATCCACCTCCGCCACCGCCCGCAGGTGGCTGGCCGCGAACATCGCCGCATCGTCCGAACTCAGGGCGACGGTTTCGGGCCAACCACCCCTGACAACCAAGCGCGCCGCATCGGCGACGCCTCTGCCGTCAGGGGCTGCCGCCACGTCCGCTTGAGCAAACAAGTCACGCAAAGACACCTCGCCCGTCGAATCGCCCGACTCCCAACCCGACATCGGCCGCATCCGCACCCACCCGAAACGGCCCGCCCCCGAGTGCATTGTCGCCTCTGGCGTGGGTGTCGCCGATCCGGTCAGAATGAACTGGCCGACCGATTGCCGAGCATCGACCTCGCGCCGTACGAGATTCCAGAGACTGGGCTCCGACTGCCACTCGTCCAACAGCCGCGGTGTGGCGCCGCGAAGCAGAAGCGTGGGGTCTGTCTCCATTGCCACAGGCACTGTTGGGTCGACATCGACATCCAGGCGGCTTGAGGCCGCGTTGGTCGCCGTCCACGTCTTACCGCAGGCGCGCGGCCCCTCAATGACCACTGCGCCAAGAGCCGCCAGAAGCCGCTGGACTTCGGCGTCAACCACCCGGGGCCTGTACTCACCGCCCATCATCACAGCACAACTATACCAAAACGAGCGTCACAACTATGCCAAATATGGACGAGAAACTGAGCCAAAACGAGAATCAGACAGCAGCATCAGGCAGCACATCATCCAAGTGCTCCAACCGATAGACCCCTGAATGGGCGTCGGTCAGGTCGCTCACGCGGGTCTCGCCAGTGAAGACGACGGCGGCGTCCATGCCTGCGTCAAGGGCCATCTGGATGTCCGTGCCCAGCCGGTCGCCGGTCATGAGACACGATCCCGGAGCGACGTCCAGACCTGCCAGGGCGGCCTGGAGGATCCATGGCGACGGTTTGCCCATCGACGCCGCGCACGTCACGTGGGCACAGGCCTCGATGGCGGCCGTGATCGCGGCCGCGTCCGGCTCGCCGCGGCCGCCGGGGAAGGGGCAGTACGGGTCCGGGTTGGTCTGGATCAGGATGGCACGCTTGTGGAACCAGAGCGCGTCGAACGCGATCTGGAGTTTGGCGTACGTGAATCCCCGGTCGTACGACGCGATGACCACGTCGATGCGACTCGGGTCGTCGCTGAGTGTGAAACCAGCCCGGACGAGGGCGTCGCACAGCGGCGCCTCCGCGATGGGGTACACCACAGCGTCGGGGTGGTGGGTCTTCAGCCACCACACCGTGGTGGCGATGGTCGTGGCGATCTCGCCCTCGTCGACCGGGATGCCCATCCGCGTCAGCTTGTCGGCGTACTGCTCCGGGGTCCTGGTCGGGTTGTTCGACACGAACCGGACGACCTTGCCCGCGTCCCTGACAGCGCGGATGGTCCGCGCCGCCCCCGGGAGCGGGTGGTCGCCGAGATAGACAGTCCCGTCCAGGTCAAACAAGTACGCTTCGTACCATTTCTCTGGACGGGACATAATCTCACACTCGGATCAGCAACCGTTGAAGGAATCCCCGCAGGAGCAGGAGTTGGTCGCGTTGGGGTTGTCGATGACGAAACCCTGCTTGGCGATCGTGTCTTCGAAGTGGATGGTGGCGCCACCGAGGTACGGGACGCTCTGTTCGTCGACGACGACCTTGACGTCGCCGAACTCGATCACCTGGTCGCCTTCGTAGCTTTGGTCGTCGAAGAACAACTGGTACCGCATCCCGGCGCAGCCACCCGGCTGCACGGCCACGCGCAAGGCCAAATCTTCGGTCTCGCTCGCCAGCAGGAGCTTGATCTTCTCGAGGGCGGCTTCGGTCAGGTTCAGGTGCGATTCCACAGCAATTTCAGTCATGGCCATCATTCTACTGGACGGTCCCCACCCGCACCGCAGACGAACCGCCATTGCCCGTCCATGTCTGGACGATCCGGCGCACATCGTCAGCGGCAGCCACGCCGTACCCCGCCTCGACGCCCACACTGCGCAACTCTCGCGTCGATATCTGGCACGTCCCAGCGACGACGATCACGGGCACGGCCCGTGCTTCCGCCCAGCTCGACACCTGGCGTAGACCAGGCCCGCCGGCGTCGGCGAAAGACACCTCGTCGGCGACGACCACGACGAGGTCCTTGCCGGTGACGGCGCTGGCGCCTCGCCGCAGCACGGTCGAGTCGACCGTGCCCGACTGCGCGCCCATGACAGCGGCCCTCATGTCGAGGGAGTCCACCGCGCACCCGCCGTCGCGGAACCCCTGTTCCACTGCGAGGACGAGATCGTCGCCTTCCGGCGCGCGCACGGCCGCCACCACCAGGATCTGCATGGCCACAGCCTACCGGCCCGACCTCGCCCATGGGCCCGCCACAGCCGCACACGTTGCCTGGTGGGCTACACTTGTCAGGAACCCATAGTCGGGTCAAGCACCTTCAGATCGAAGACAAGTGGGGTTCAGCCCTGCGCAGAAAGTAGGAAGACGTGGGACTCTTCAAGCCCTATGACCGTACGACGTCGGCCAGCGAGCAGAAGGCGACGACAAGCGGCTCCGCCGCGTCCTCGACTGCGTCCACGGCGAAGACCACGGCGAAGAAGTCCATCCCCACCCCCTCGCGCAAGCAGGCCGAGCAGGCCCGCCGCGACCGCATGCAGCCCGTCCTGACGCGCAAGCAGTCGAAGATGAAGGAGCGCGAGGCGCGCTACAGGTCCCGCGACGAGTCGATGGCCAAAGCCAACGCCCTGCCTCACAACACCATGATCCGCGACTGGGTCGACGGGCGATGGAACATCGCCGAGTTCGTCCTGCCCCTGATGCTCGTGGTCTTCGCCACCACCATCATCGGCGCCTATTTCATGCCGGTGCTGACGTACGTGGCCTCCTACGTGATTTGGGGCGTCTTCGGCATCCTCGTCCTCGACGTCCTCCTGATGTGGATCGGGCTGCGCAAGCAACTGCGGACCCACTTCCCGGATGAGCCCCTGAAGGGCAAGCTGAGCTATGCCCTGTCCCGTTCGATGATGATGCGCCGCTCCCGCCAGCCGGCCCCCCGGGTCAAGAGGGGGACGAAGTTCGCCTGGCCCTATCACCAAGACGTCCGATGACCTGGACCTGGGCCGTCACGTCGCCACTGACCGACACGGACCTCGCCGCCGACCTGGCCGCCGGGTGGGACAGTCGCGAGCACGCCGAAGAGTGGATGCGGTCGGCTTTCGCCGATCTGCTGGACGACGGCGCCGACCAGGTCACCCTCATGCGAGACGGCGTCGAGGTGTACACCATGGACTTGGGGCCACAGGCCTGACACCCGCCAGGCGTGTCACAGCGGCGCCGTGCAGCACACCACGACCGTGAGCAGGATGCTCAGGCAGATCTCCCCCACCCCGATCCACAGCGGCTTGGCCCGCGGCCACGCCCGTGGGACGACAGCAGCCCGCGCCACGGCGACCACGGCGAAGAGGGCGACCCAGGCGTCGACCAGCAGGGCCGGCACGATCAGCATGGCGTGGTACGCCACCGACGCGACCCACCACCCGGTCTGCCCGCGCCGACGGATCATGGTTTTGACGTACAGGATCGTGCCCCAGAAGTACCCCGCGTACACGGCCGCGACCACCCAGGCCCGAGGCTGGCACACCGCCGACCAGACGCTGGCCCACCCCATCCCCGTCAGGTGTCGGCAGGTCGCCGTCACGACGGCCATCAGGCAGGAGGCGCCGATCAGGAGCGCGTCGTTGACGACGGTCCTCTCATGGCCGGTGAGGATCAGGACGAGACTGGCGCCGAGGACCGCCGCCAGCGGGACGCCCCACCACAGCAGGCCCGGACGCCACACCAGGAGCGCCGCCACACACGCCACGCACACCACGGCGTACACGATCGTGGGCACGACATACCGCTCGTGACGTCGGGGCCTCAGCCATCCCCGCACGGCCATGAAGGCCAGGTACGCCGACACCCATGCCACGAGGATCCCCGCCTGCGGCCAGCTGAATCCTGCCAGGATCCCGCCGGCGAGAGCGGGGGCGATCATCATCGCCCAAACGCCGTGTTGGCGAGGGATCCACGCCTGGGTCATGCGGGATAGGGAGGCTTCTGGCGTATCTCCAAGGGGACCCTCGGCATGCGCGCGGTGGTCCTCGCCAATTCGCCGTCGCACTTGTGACCAGCGTCGAGGACCTTCAGATGGACCAACCTCGTCGCCGACCCCATCTCCTCCAGGGACCCGTTGATCATGCCCGCATGGAGTTGACACATGACCTGGGCGTACCGCCTCGTCGACTCCATGAAAGGACAATTATGCAAGACGAGCCTGCGCGGGCTCTCCTCCACGATCTCGGGAGCGAACCACAGGGCGTCCAACTTGTCCGCCAACCGCTCGATGACCTCGGTCTCGTCGACAGGTTCTTGTGAGTCCTTGCGCGCGACGACATGGCGACCCCATTCGACGCCCACCTGGTACATCCACTCCCCCGCGTCGCCATTGTTCGACGCCACTGCCGTCGCCATGATCTCGGCCAGCAATCGATATCCCTGGGCCCGCTCGTGGGTCTGGTTCGGCAAGGTCCCCATGTACGCCACCCTGGGTCGCCCCGGCGTCGTACGGCTCTGGGCCTCGCGTGTGGCCAGGCCGGAGTCCACGAGTGATTCCAAATGGAAGCGAGCCGCGTTCGGCGGAAGGCCGACTCTCTTCGCGATCTGCTCGACTGTCAGGGGTTCTTTCGTGTCGCGCAGCAACCTGATGATGTGCGTGCGGCGACCTCCATGGTCCCCTCGACCTGTCGTGCCATCAAATACTGGGTGGTCAACTTGTACTGCCACCTCAACCCCCTTATTGGTCGGAACCTTATTTACAACTATATATGTCGGAACTACTATGGGAAAATCCCACACCTTCCCTATTGACCCTCGTGCATCTGCCCACCATCTGCATGCTATCTGCTGAAATATATTATCCAGCCTTCCCATAACACCTTGTCAACTACGAGTCATTGTAGCACCCGCAATGTTTTCCTGCATTAATATCAGTTTGATGGACCTCTAGTTTCAACTCATGCTAGTTTTATTACACCTGTAACACATTGAAAGGTGTGAGTCATGGCAACCGCAAAGAAGCCCATGCCACGGCTACGTCGCGTGTTCACGATAGTGGCCGCCGCGTTATGTGGCTGCGCCTTGGGAGCAGGGATCTTCGGATTCGGTTATTCTGAATTACCCTCCTACCTGGGTTCTGCGCCTGAGACATGCGCTAACTGCCATGTCATGCAGGAGTACTACGATGCTTGGTCACGGGGCCCTCATCACAACGTCGCCACCTGCGACGATTGCCATCTTCCCCATGGAAACGTTATCCAACAGTATTCCGCCCAACTCTCGGACGGAATGCTCCACAGTTACAAATTCACCACAGGTGATTATCCGACAAACATTGTCATACGCCAATCCAGTCTCGACATCGTCAACCAGTCCTGCCTGACTTGCCACGACAATATGACCGCCCAGATTCGCGCAAGCATGACTGCCGACGGCGACAGTGTCACGTGCTCGCGATGCCATTCACATATCGGACATGATTAGGAGTTCGACATGACTGACCAAACCAACGTCAAGACACGCAAGGGCGTCCCGATCTGGGGGCTCGTGCTGATTGTCATCGCCGCCGCAGGAATCACCTTCCTCATCACGGCACTCGTCGCCAACATCGGGGAGAAGAAAGGAGAAGGAACCACACCGTTCACACAGGTCGTCCAACTGACAGCGGACAACTGGTACGATCCGGCCACGTGGGGGCAGAACTACCCCAATGAGTACGACGGCTGGCTGGCCACGGCGAACTTCACGCCCACGGCCCATGACGCCGCGCTCGTGCCCGTGACCCAAGACATGAAGGATCACGTGGGCGCGGTCATCCCGATCTCGGATCCTCGTACGTCCACGACCCCGTCGAAGCTGACGGAAGATCCTCGTCTGAAGACGTTGTGGAACGGGTACGCCTTCGCTCTCGACTATCGCCATCTCCGCGGACACCAATGGATGTTGACCGATCAACATTACACATTACGTATCCTCGACAAACCCCAGCCGGGCGCGTGCTTGAACTGCCACGCCTCCCTGGTGGGCGTCTATGACCAATTGGGCAACGGGGACGCCATGGCCGGCTTCGCCGCCATGAACAAGATGACGTACGCCGACGCCGAAGCCTTGGTCAACACCGACGTCGCGGGCGGCGGCTCCATCGGCTGCATCGACTGCCACGATCCGTCGACGATGAACCTGCGCATCTCGCGTCCCGCGTTCATCAACGGCATCGCCGCTCTCAAGGCCAGCCAGGGGATCGCCAACTACGACGTCAACAAGGACGCCACGACCCAAGAGATGCGTTCCTATGTGTGCGCTCAGTGCCACGTCACGTACTACTTCGCGGGCGATGACAAGACCCTCACCTTCCCCTGGGCCGAGGGTGTCGACATTGACAACATCTACGACTACTACCAGAACGGGCCCAGCGGCCCGATCACGGACTACACCAACGCTCTGACAGGCATGAAGGGCATCAAGGCCCGCCACCCGGAGTTCGAGGCATGGTCCATGGGCGTGCATGCGGCCAACGGCGTGACCTGCGCTGATTGCCACATGAGCTACCAGCGGGTGGGCGCGCAGAAGATCTCCAACCACGACATCACCACACCGATGGCGGACATCAACGGAACATGCGGCACCTGCCACCTGGCCTCCGATCAGGTCCTCCAAGACCGTGTGACGACGATCCAGAACAGGTTCATCGAGTCCCGTGATCGTACCCTCGACGCCGTGACCCAACTGATCACCGCCATCAACGCCGCCCAGAACGACGGCACGACGCCTCAGTCCCAGATCGACCTCGCGATGACCTATCACCGCCAGGCCAGCTTCTACATCGACTTCTGCTACTCGGAGAACTCGTACGGCTTCCACGCCCCCGATTACTTCCAGCGAGTCCTGAACGAAGCTCTGGATCAGGCCCGCATGGGACAGTTGGCCCTCCTCGGGGTCCCACAGTCTGCGTGGACACCCTCCGATGTCGCTCAGGCGAATCTGCAGGGGATCAACGAATCGGGACTTAAGTGAGTCATACTGACAATGATCTACTGGAGGAGGTAGACGACGACATCGTAACATCACGGAGTGCCTCGTCCCGAGGCAAGAAGAAGAGGTCGGGACGAGGTAGGGGATGGGTGGTAGCAGCAGTACTCCTAGGAATGATCCTCGGGGGCTGGATGGCAGGAAAGACCACCACCGCAAGCACTTCGGGTAGCACGACACCGTCGCCTACCTCCTCTGACACTCCAACCGTCGATCCAGTGGAACGGCAGGCGGAGTTGGAAGCACGGATCGCCCAGTATCCCGATGACGCGGACGCGCATCTGGAGCTGGGCACGATCTTCTTCAACGACGAGAACGATCTGGACGGCGCGAAGAGCGAATGGGAGACCGTCATCCAGATCGATCCGACACTGGCCGAGGCGTGGTACGACCTCGGTTTCTACTACCTCTACCAAGATCCGCCCGACTACACCACCGCCCAACAGATGTGGGACAAAGTGGTCGAGTTGGACCCCACCTCTTCACTGGCGCAAACCGTCCAGACCCACCTGAACGGGCTCCTGCCCTCCTCAGACCCACCCACCACACCGTCGCAGGTTTCTCCGACTTCCAGCGAAACTGGTCAATAATGAAGCAACACGTCCACCAGCATGCGGGATACTCATCCGTGCGTGTGGGTGGACGTGCGGCGTCATGGCTCGTGGCGATGGCGCCACCAGCCGTGAGCGAAGGAGGGGGCCATGGCTGAGCTGTCCCTGTCCCTCGTCTCTCTGGTGATCGTCTTGTGGGCTGGCGTGGTCTCGTTCGCGTCCCCCTGCTTCCTGCCGGTGGTCCCTGTCTTCGTCGGCTATCTGGCCGGTCAGCGCGGAACCACACCCCCCAAGCGCGGGGCAGCCGTCGGTCAGGCCCTCGCCTTCATGCTGGCCTTCACGGCCGTGTTCGTCGCCTTGTGGAGCCTGGTCGGGTTGATCGGCTGGGCTGTCGGCAGTTACCGCGACTGGCTGCGGATCGCCGGCGGTGTGGTCTTGGTCATCATCGGCCTGCACATGACCGGGCTCATCTCCATCCCCGTGCTCGACCGGGTCCTGCAACCCCGCTACTCCCCCAACCGTCAAGAGGCCCCGAACCTGCGCCGCTCCCTCCTGTTGGGCCTCGCCTTCGGCGCCGGGTGGACCCCGTGCATCGGCCCGATCCTGGGCGGAGTCCTCGGCCTGGCCATCACATCGAACTCCTTGGGCACGGGCGTCATCTTGATGCTCGTGTACTCCCTGGGGCTCGGAATCCCATTCGTCCTGGTGTGCGCCGGGGCGTCCGCTCTGGTGAATCGGCTGACGTGGTTCGTCACTCACCGACGCGCCGTGAACATCGTCATAGGAATCTTCCTCATTGTCGTAGGATTTCTTATGATTGCTGATTTGCTCAGTCGCTTGGCCGGCATGTTCCCTCAACCAATCTAAGGAAGTGAGAAATGACTGTTTCCGAAACCGACACCCACCTCGATCCCGACCTGTCGCAAGAGCCCCCCTCTTCGTCAGAGGACGTCCCCGAGGTCTCTTTCGGTGATTTCTTTCATCGCATCTATCAAGTGACGTACTCCAAGACCGTTGGACTCGTCATCATCCTCGCACTGGCCGTGCTCGTCCTGGTCGGCGTCCTCATCAACCAGGCGCCCGCCGGAGTCTGGACCGACCCCGACAACCGCGACGCCTTCCTGACCCAGATGCAGAGCCAGTACGGGGGGTGGACGAGCCTGCTCAAAGTACTGGGCTGCTTCCACATCTTCACCTCCATCGGGTTCTACGTGGTCATCGTGGCCCTGGCGATCTCGATCCTGGGGTGCACGACTCACCGCATCCCCCAACTGTGGCAGCGCTTCCGCCACCCGAGGGTCGTCGTCAACGACCACTTCTTCGCGGCCGCACGCTACCGGGCGTCGGTGACCACATCGTTGAACGACGACCAGACCATCGCCACGGCTGCGGACAAACTGAAGGCGGCGCACTACCGCGTCCTCCACGGTGACGGCGCCTCCCTGTACGCAGACAAGTTCTCCTGGGGCGGATTCGGCACGGTCCTCGCCCACCTCAGCTTCATCGTCATCATCATCGCTTTCATGATCACCGGGCTCGCCGGGACGGCGACCGTGCTGGACCTCAGCGTCGGCGGCGCCCCCGTCCCCCTCGGCCATGGCACGAACATCACGCTCCAGGCGACCAACTTCGACGCCAGCTTCGACGCGCAGAATCGTCCCGTGGACTACGTCTCCCACCTCCAGGTCTTCGACGGCGCCTCCATGGTCGTCGACCAGGACGTGCGCGTCAACGAGCCGGCCAGCTACAACACCTGGGGCTTCCACCAGAACTCGTACGGCATGGCCGTGGACGTCAGCGTGACCAATGCCCAATCGCAGACCGAGTTCTCCGGTCCGGTGCGCCAGCAGTACACCTCTGACGACGGGACGCTCGTCGCCGGTCGCTTCGTCATGTCGGACCTCGGATTGTCCGTCGACGTGTGGACGGCCGCGTCCGGCGCCGTCAGCACCGACCTGCAACCCGGCCAGCTGGCCTTCGTCGTCTATCGCGACGGAGAGACGGACCCCGCCGACATGCAGGTGGTCGACCAGGGCCAGACGGTCACCATCCTGGACCTGACCTTCGCGTTCAACCGTGAGACCGAGTACACGTCCATCATGGTGCGCCAAGATCCCGGCGTGCCCTGGATGTGGACCGGCGCCATCCTCGCCGTCCTGGGCATGACCGTGACCTTCACCTGCCGTCAACGGCGCATCTGGCTGCGAGCGAAGGACGGAACCCTCATGCTCGCCTCCGCCGACAAAGAAGACTCGAGCTTCCGCCAAAACTTCACCCACCTACAAGCCCAGGCTGAGACCTGGTTCCCCGAGAGGAGCAAATGATGTTACAGACTGCTGAATACCTTCTGACCGCTTCCCTGGCCTTCGTCGTCATCGCCCTGGTCACCAACCTGGTCCTGTTCTCCGCGTCGCGCCGCGCGCCTCGACGCCACGCCGTCAAGCAATTGGCCACGGTCGGTGCGCCAGCGGCTGGCGCCTCCGGTGACACGGTCGTCGGCGATGGGCTGCCCGACGACGCGATCGCCGACGAGGTCACCGCAGACCTGATCGCCGACGACGTGGTCGCCGAGGGGGCGACGAGCACGACGACGGCCGACCTTGAGGCCGATCTGCTGGCCATGGACGACGAGGTCGACACCCATGCGCCGACCCCGTCCAAACCGAAGGAGAAAGCCGCGCCGCTGAACGTCGGCGCCTTCGGCACCGGATTCACCATCGTGGCCTGGGTCATCCTGACCGCGTACCTGGGGATACGGATCGCGCTCACCGGTCATGGGCCCTTCGCCAACCAGCACGAGTTCGCCGTGTCCTTCGTGTGGGGGATCCTGGCGGCGTACCTGGTCGCGTACTGGCGCTTCAAGATCCGCATGATCTCCCTCGTCGTCCTGCCCGTCTCGGCGTGCCTGCTGCTGTACGCGATCTCGTTGGGCTCGGAGGTCGCGCCGCTCGTGCCCGCCCTGCAGAACAACCTGCTGCTCACCCTGCATGTCGGGTTCGCGGTCCTGTCGTACGGCGCCGCGTGCGTGTCCTTCGGCGCAGCCGTGTTGTACCTGCTGTACCCCCACCTGCACCTGAAGACGAGCCGCGACAGGCTGGACGAGATCGGGTACAAGGGCGCCGTCGTGGCCTTCCCGCTCATGACGATCATGATCCTCCTCGGCTCCCTGTGGGCCAACACCGCGTGGGGAAGCTACTGGAGCTGGGACCCGAAAGAGACGGCCGCACTGGTCACCTGGCTGTTGTACCTCGCCTTCCTCCATGCCCGCGTCTCGCGCGGGTGGCGGGGCACCAAGTCCGCGTGGCTGCTGGTCATCGGCTTCGCGGCGGTCATGTTCGCGTACTTCGGGAACATGTTCTTCGGCGGACTACACTCCTACGCGTGATGTCTCGTAATCTTCGTACCGTCCTCGTCCTCGTCATCACCACGGTGGTCATCCTGGGCGGAGTCTTGTTGGTCCAGCAACCGTGGAAGAACTCGTCGGCGACCGATCCGTCGGGGGTGACCTCCATCGACGTGAACCTCAACGGGCAGGCCGCTCCCGCGGTGGGCCAACTCGCCACCGATTTCACCGCCACCACCATCACCGGGGACACGATCACGCTGTCCGACTTGCGCGGCCACCCGGTCTGGCTGGTGTTCGGCGCCACATGGTGCGTCAACTGCCGGGCCGAGGCGCCGGATGTGGCCGCGGTGGCCCAGGCGTACGACGGGAAAGTCACCGTGGTGACGATCTATGTGGGCGAGTCCGTCTCGACGGTCCAGGGGTACGCCGACCGTCTGGGGCTGACCACCCCCCAGATCGCGGACACCTCCAACTCCATCGCCACCGCCTACGCGATCATGGGCATCCCCGCCCACTTCTTCATCGACTCCAACGGTGCCATCCAGAGGATCGTCGTGGGCTCAGTCACCAAACAGAACGCGACCGACATCCTGAACTCGTTGATGGGGTGAGTCGGTCGGGGGTCGGCACTGTGGTGATATCGCGGGGGCACGGTTCGTTCCTGTGGTGATGTCGCGGTCATGCTGCGGTGGCACGGTTCGTCCGTGCGGTGATGTCGCGGGGGCACGAACCGTGCTTTTTCGGGCGGAAACGAACAGTTCGCGCCCCCACGAAAAACAGGGGGGCGCGAATAGTGCTTTCTCGGGCGAAAACGAACAGTTCGCGCCCCCAACGAGGACAGGGGCAACGAGGGGACCGGGGTACCACCACTACCCCATGAGCGCTCCGGCGCACGACCCCGCGTACCGCCCCAGCACGACCCCGTAGACGACCCGCCCAGGACCCGCGTACGACCTACGGTCAGTCGGTCACATGTGACGGGACGAAGGGAGGGGCCACGACTTCGAACTCCTCCAGACGGGAGCGCACCTCGACATGGACTCGGTCGCCGACGGCCACGTCGGACGACAGGAGGGCCAAGCCGATGCCGCGCTTGAGGGTCGGGGAGAAGGTGCCCGAGGTCACGCGTCCGAGGACGGCGCCGTCACCGCCGTCAACCCCATCAGCCCCACCGACCCCGCCGACAGCCCCGCCAGCCCCGTCAGCCCCGTCACCGCGGTCAACCCCGTCAGCCCCGTCAGCCCCGACGACTCCGACGACCGACATACCGGGCCGGGGGATGCCCCGGCCGACGGCCTCGATGCCACGCAGGGTACGTACCGCGCCATCGCGGCGCTGCTCGCGTACCGCGCCATCGCCGTCGAAGTGGTCCTTCTTCCAGCCGACCGCCCAGCCGACCCGGGCCTCCACGGGGGAGATCTCAGGCGACAGGTCTTGGCCGTGGAGGGGGTACCCCATCTCCGTGCGCAGCGTGTCGCGTGCCCCCAGCCCGCAGGGCTGGATGGCGCACGGACGGCCCGCGTCCATGATCAGATCCCAGATAGCGGGCGCGTACTGGGCAGCCACGACGATCTCGTACCCCCGCTCACCCGTGTAGCCGGTGCGGCACACCGTCATCGACACTGAGCCCTCGCCCAGCGTCAGGGTGGCCACCTGGAAGGCCATGTACCCCATGTCGACGGGCAGTCCGCATGCGGCGAGCACCGTCGCCGAGTCGGGGCCCTGCACGGCGATGATCGCGTCCTCGACATGACGGTCGGTCCAGACCAACTGGTCCGGGCTGGAGTCCTGGAGCAGGGCGATCACCGCGGCCGAGTTGGCGGCGTTGGGGATGACCATGACGCGATCATCGTCCAGCAGGTAGACGATCATGTCGTCCACCACTCCCCCCTCGCCGTTGAGCAGGAGGGTGTACTGGGCCTGGCCGGGGCCGATCCGGGTCAGGTCGTTGGACAGTCGCGTGTTCAGGTACGCGGCCGCGCCGGGTCCCTCGACCAGGAACGTGCCCAGGTGGGAGACGTCGAAGACGCCCACGCCCGTCCGTACTGCTTGGTGCTCGGAGAGGACGCCGGAGTACTCCACCGGCATGGAGAACCCGCCGAATTCTGCGAACTTGGCTCCCAAGTCCTGATGGATCTCGGCGAGCGGGGATTGGATCAGGTCAGACATGTCATTCCTTTCTGGTGACACCCTAACCCACCGGTCAATCGTGCCGCGACCGGCAGTGCCCGGGCCTTCCCGCCAGGACGGACAGGTGGTGGCGCCGGGATCTCAGGCGGCGAGCAGTTCGAATTCCTTGCGGCACGCCAGGACGCGGTCAGGGAAGTTGGAGACGATACCGTCGACCCCCTTGGACAGCATCCGTTCGATGTCGGCGGGCTCGTCCACGGTCCACACATTGATCTCCAGCAGGGAGTTGTGGGACTCGTCGACGAGGGCAGGCACCGCGTCGACGTACTGATAATGGGGATGCAGGGCCGTCGCCCACAGCTGATGCGCGTAGTTCCACGGCTCGTACAGGACGTCCTGGAAGAGCACGCCCGTGTAGACCAGAGAGCCGATCTGGCGGATGTGGGCCAAGGTCATGTGATTGAAACTGGAGAGAGTCACGCGGTACTCCCAATTGCGATGATCGACCATGTCGAGCACCTTCTCCGCGATGCCGGGGTACGGCACGCGGGAGTCCTTGATCTCGACGTTGATCATCATCTGCGAGTCGCCGAGGAGGTCGAAAACCTCGTCGAGGGTGGGGACCTTCTCGCCGGGGTAGATCTCATTGCCCATGGACGCCGTCAACGCCTTGATCTGCGCCAAAGTGAGGTCCTTGACCATCCCGGTGCCATCAGTGGTACGGTCGACGCTCTCGTCATGGATCACGACGAGTTCGCCGTCCTTGGTCATCTGAACGTCGAGTTCGATGCCGTCGGCGCCGAGATCACGGGCCAACTTAAAAGAAGCAAGTGTATTTTCTGGAGCGTACCCGCTCGCCCCCCGATGAGCATAGACTTTCGTCATTAGACCGCACCTTTCTCCATGGAGCACGTCGTTGTACCCATTTACTAGACTATACCGCCCAGGCGTTCCTGGACATCTCCCACAGGGCTTACTCTACAGCCTCCAGCGGATATCATTCAACATAAAATGACTACTGTTATCTCGGGTGCTGGTCATGCGGCCCGCTGACCACGAGATGGGGAGGGAAACCGACCAGGTGGGCGCTCAGATGCCAGTTGCGCCGCAGCCACATCAGGGCGAACGCCGCCACGGCCACCGCTGAGAGGGCGCCGATCCCGATGGCCAGACGGGTGCCCCACGCCTGGGATATCCAGCCGATCAGCGGGGAGCCGATGGGGGTCGCGCCCTGGAAGACGAGCATGTACAACGCCACGACGCGCCCACGCATGCTCGGCTCGGTGGCCAACTGGATGGTGGAGTTCGCGGCCGTCATCACGGTGAGAGTGCACAGCCCGACGAAGATCCCCGCGAGACCGAAGGTGACGTACGTGGGCATCACCGCGGACACGGCCGACGCGAGGGCGAAACCCAATGACGCGCCGATGATCAGGCGCAGCCTGGGACGGGTACGCCGCGCGGCCAGGAGCGCCCCGACCAGAGCACCGATCCCGAACATGGAGCTCAAGAGCCCGAACTGGCCGGCCTGGCGATTGAAGACCTGCGTGGCCATCATGCCGATGGTCAACTGGGAGTTGAAGCCCAGACATGAGATCACGCCGATGATGACGAGGATGAGCCAGATCTCGGGTCGGTGGCGGATGTACTGGACCGCCTGGCGTATCTGCCCCTTCTCCTTGGCCACCCGTTGGACGATCCTCAACTCGACCTGTCTCATGCACATCAGGCCGATGATGGTCGCGGCGAAGGTCACGCCGTTGATGATGAAAGCCCACCCCGTCCCGAACGCCTGGATGAGGAATCCGGCGAGGGCCGGACCGATCAGACGGGAGGAGTTGAAGGACGCGGAGTTCAGCCCGATGGCGTTGGACAGGGACGTCTGTGGGACCATCTCGGTGACGAAGGTCTGCCGCACGGGTGCGTCGATAGCCGTCGCGCACCCCAGGAGGAGGGCGAAGACGTAGACGTGCCACAAGCGCACATGCCCGGACAGGACGAGGACGCCCAGTCCGAGGGCCAGCACCCCCTGGCTCGCCTGGGTGGCGATCAGCAGCTTCCGCCGGGGAAGCCGGTCCGCGAGCACCCCCGCCCATGCCGACAAGACTAGGGCGGGCGTGAATTGCAAGGCGGTGACGATGCCGGCGGCCAGCCCGGAGTTGTGCGTCAACTCCTTGAGGACCAGCCAATCCTGGCCGACCCGCTGGATCCACGCCCCGACGTTGGAGACGAGTGCGGTGAAGAACCACATCCGGTAGTTGAAGAACCTCAGTGACGCGAAAGTCTGTGCGATTGCCGAGTGTAGTCGTGCCACAGCCTCTCCCTTGTCGCATCGCGTCGTATCAGTGGAACCCACCTCCCACTGTACGCCGATCAGGGCCGCAGTGGCGTCCGCCCCGCGGGCCCGCCCGCTTGGGCGAGGATGAACTGAGGGGCCAGATGCCCCTGGCGCGAGAAAGCCGCGCTGACAGCCTCTCTCGTGGCGTCCAGCGCCTGGTCGAAGACCAGGGCGATGGCCGAACCGCCGAAGCCTCCGCCGGTCATCCGTGCCCCCAGAGCCCCAGCCTCCAACGCTGTCAGGACGGCGAGGTCCAGCTCAGGACACGAGATCTCGTAGTCGTCGCGCATCGACGCATGGGAGTCGACGAAGAGCCGTCCCAGCTCGGCGAAGTCGTCGGCGTCCATGGCCTGGACAGCTTGGCGCACTCGATGAGTCTCGGTGACCACATGCCGCACCCTCTTGCGCAGCCGCTCGTCGGGCAGCCGGGAGAGGTGGGCGGCCATGTCGTCCACGGAGATCTCGCGCAGGGTCTCGACGCCGAGGCGGGCGCATGCCCGTTCGCAGTCGGCCCTGCGCGCGCCGTACTGTCCCGTCGCGTGGGAATGCTCCGCACGGGTGTCGATGACGAGGAGGGTCAGGCCGTGCTCGCCCAGCCGGAAGGGCACGTGCCGCACGCTGGAGTCGGCGCAGTCGAGGTACAGGGCGTGCCCCGGCTGGGCCCGCAGGCTCGCCGCCTGGTCCATGCCTCCGGTGGGGGCGCCGGCGATGTGATTCTCCGCCCGCTGGCAGATCGCGGCCAACTGCGCCCGTCCCTGGTCGTCGGCGAGGAGGTCGAGCCCGAACAGGTCGGATGCGGCCGCCCCCATGGCCCCTTCGATGGCCGCCGAACTCGACAGTCCGGCGCCCACGGGAACCTCGGAGGCGAAGGCGGCGTCCACGCCCCCGACCCGATGTCCGGCGTCCTCCAGGGCCCACAGGACCCCCGCCGGGTACCGCCGCCAGTCGGACGGAGTCCCCGGCGCGACGGCGTCCAGGTGGATGGGCGCCGCGTCGTCCATGCCGTGCGAGACCAGGTGGAGGGCGCGGTCGGGGCGCCGACGCGCGGCCACGTAGGTACGTTGAGGCAGGGCGATCGGCAGGACGAGTCCCGCGTTGTAATCGGTGTGCTCGCCGATGAGGTTCACCCGTCCAGGCGCCTCCCAGATCCCATCCGGCTCGCCGCCGAATCGGGCGCGGAATTGCGACAGTGCCACGTCGCACGCAGTCATATGAGCCTCCTCGGAAGACCGGTCATCCCATTCTGCCACAGGGCGACGCGGCACCCGTCGCTCAGCCCGTCCCCGTCGCTCCGCACGTCCCCGTGGGCGGGCCGCCGTAGCCGTACCAGCTCTTGGCGCCGACGTTGAAGGCCAGGATGAGTTGGTCGCCGCGTACTGAGATTCCTTCTAGCTCGTCGGTCGTGTCCAGTTGATAGCTGGTCACGTAGGAGGCGGAGCCGGTGGTCGGCCAGGTCCACACAGAGATCCAGTTGTTGGTGGTGACACCCGTCTCGGGGGAATGAGGGATGTAGATCTGGGACGAGTCGCAGCCGACATCTTGATCGGTTCCCGTGAAGGACGCCAGGGCGTCTCCGCTGAGGACGGTCTTGTCGATGACCTTCCTCGACGTGGTGAAGGTGGAGTTGTACTCCCAGTAGGTTCCCGCCGACGAGACGACGACATACCGCTTGTTCAGAGAGTCGAAACAGACCCCCCACGCGCTGCGACCGATGTCTTGAGTCCCGACGATGGTCAGCGACTCGGGGTCGATGAAGACCAGTGGAGAGATGTATCCTGCTGGATTATTGTCACTTTTCGTTGTCGCGACGAGCCTCATCCCGTACGGGTCGTACGTCAGCGCGTTGCCATGGCCGAGGTCCATCACCTGACTGTGCGCCACCAGTTGCCCCGAGAGGAGGTTGAACTTTCCCATGATGATCTTGCCGTCGCCCGCGGAGAAGTTCACGTACAGGTACACGCCATCGGTGGCCGACCCCTGGACGGTCTTGTAGGCCGTGAAGCCCGACCCCAAGCTGAGGTGGGCGATCTCGGTCGTCTCCATGGTCGCGTACGTCTTCGGCTCCGCCTGCGCGTCGCCCGTCGGGGCCATGGCCATCGCGCCCAACACCACGACCAGAGCGATGCCGAGCACGAGAATATATTTCTTCATGGCAGCTCCCATCGTCACAGCACCGCGTAGGCCCCCCGGCGGATGCACGTGACACTATCCTGACATCTCTATCACGTCCAGGCAAGACCCTCGAAGACCAGTGGAGAAAAAAGAGGGCCTGCGGTAAAAAACCGCAGACCCTCTCTACGGCAAGGCACTGGGAGGCGAACCTTGCCGTAGCCAATGAAGGCTTCAGCTGAAATGGCTTTAGCCTGTCGTCTCCCAATTGCCCACTACACGCCTTCGGCTTCGTCGCCCGACCTCGTGAACACTGTCAGCTTAGCACAGAGTTCGGGAAAATTGTGGGGTACGACCGATGCAAAGAACGTACTCAGAGGGCATTTGATGGCAACGGAAGGAAATATGAACGCATGCGTGGGCTCACGGGTGGAAAAGGTCATCGGGGACACGGGCGACCTCTTGGCCGGTCAAACCCGCCAGAAGATCGGCGACTGACTCACGTCCCATGACCGCGTCAGGGTCGAGATCCAGCCAGGGCGCGAGGACGAAGGCGCGTTGGTGGGCTCTGGGATGCGGAAGGGTCAGTTGGGGGGTCTGCCAGATCTCGTCGCCCGCGCAGATCAGATCGATGTCGAGGGTACGGGGACCGTGGTGGACGTCTCTGGTCCGATGGGCCTGGGCCTCGATCTCCAACCCGACACGCAAGAGCTCCGGCGCAGGAAGGGTGGACACTCCGATGACGATGGCGTTGAGGAAGTCGTCCTGGACGATCGTCGACTGCGCGACGGTCTCGTACACCGGGGACACCCGTACCCGGTCCAAGTCCAGCCGGGCTATCAGAGCCGACACGGCGAACTGCAGGTAGTCCCACCGCGGCTCGATGTTGGACCCGAGACAGAAGACGACCTCGCGGGCCGCCACCGTGCGGGCGGCCTGCCAGGTGGACCGCACGTCGGTGAACCCCACCATGAGCGGGGCCTGGGGCTTGTGGACCTGGACGCGCAGATACTCGAAGGGGAACCGGGCGAGCAGAGCTTCGCCGACCCGCGCCGCCAAGGTTTCGATCAAGTTGAGCGGGGACGCTTGGACGACCTCCACGACGAGGGAGGACACCTCGCCGTAGTCGATGGTGGTCTCCAGGGCGTCGGACCGCGCGATGGGCGCCATGTCCACCCACCACGTGACGTCGATCAGGAAGGGCTGCCCGTCGCGACGCTCATGGTCGAAGACGCCGTGATAAGCCCAGGTCTGCAACCCGGTGAGGTCCATGCGGTCGAGGGTGGCCATACGCTCCACGTCGGCCCGAGTCAGCGGCCGGCTCACGGAGGGCGAACCGTACCTGGTCATGTCGGGCACCCCTGGATCCCGGTCTCGCCCGCGCCGCGCACGGCTTCGGCGACCGCGACGGCGGCGCGGTGCTCGGCCACGGTGTGGGTACGCACCGCCCAGACCCGCTTGCTGGCCAAGAGCGCCGTGACGGCGGCCGTGGCCGCGTCGCGCTGCCACGGCTCGGTGGCATGGTCGTACGCCTCGGACAGGAATCGTTTGCGGGACACGCCCCACATGACGGGGAACCCCAGGGCGGCGATCCGGTCGACGTTCGCGAGCAGTTCCCAGTTCTGTGCGGCGGTCTTGCCGAAGCCGACTCCGGGGTCGAGGATGAGCTGTTCGGGGGCGATCCCGGCCTCCATGGCCGCGTACGCCCTCTTCGTGAGCTCGGCGCAGACCTCGGGGACGACGTCGACGTGGGTGAAGCTGTGGTCGAAGGGGGTCCGCCAATGCTGGAGGACGTACCCCGCCTGGTATTGGGCGGTCACCGTCAGGATCTGCGGATCGGAGAGCCCGCCCGTCACGTCGTTGATGATGCGCGCGCCAGCCTTGAGCACGGCCTGGGCCACGGCGGCGTGCATGGTGTCCACGCTGATGACCAGGCCGGCGGCCGCGAGGGCCTCGACGACGGGGACCACCCGGGCGATCTCCTCGGCCTGGTCGACCGGCTTGGCGCCGGGCCGGGTGGACATCCCGCCCACGTCGAGGATCTGCGCGCCTTGGGCGGCCAGTTCGATGCCGAAGTCGATGGCCTGGGTCCAGGTGCGATGGGTGGTCTCGGAGAAGGAATCGGGTGTGACGTTGATGATGCCCATGACCTTGGTCGGACCAGGGGAGAACAGGGCCTCGTCAGCGCGTGCGTGAGTGGTCGGTGGCATTGACGCCTCCATTCAGCGGCTGCGGCCTGCCATGATCAGGCTCATGGCTTCCGCACGGGTGGTCGGGTTGTGCAGGCTCCCGCGCACGGCCGACGTGACCGTGCGGGACCCTGGTTTGCGCACTCCGCGCATGGACATGCACAGGTGCTCGGCCTCGATGACGACGATCGCGCCCGAGGGTTGGAGCTCGGTCATCAGGGCGTCAGCGATCTGGGTGGTCAGCCTCTCCTGGACCTGGAGCCGCTTGGCGTACATATCCACCAGCCGCGCCAGCTTCGACAAGCCGACGATCTCTTTGGAGTCCCCGGGGATGTAGCCCACGTGGGCCAGCCCGGTGAACGGGACGAGGTGGTGCTCGCAGTAGCTCCACAACTCGATGTCTTTGACGAGGATCATGTCTTGATGCTCGATGTTGAACCGGGCGCCGAGTTGCTCGCCGGGGTCCTTGTCCAGTCCCGAGAACGCCTCTTTGTACGCCCGGGCCACGCGGGCCGGCGTGTCGCGCAATCCTTCACGGTCGGGGTCCTCCCCGATGCCGATCAACAGTTCTCTCACGGCAGCCTCGACACGGCGGGCATCAAATGTCATGTCACGAGTCCTCACGAACGCGGGGCCGGCGGGGCCCAGTTGCCTGGCGCTTCAGGGTCGACCCATGTGCCCGGGCCCATGGGGCCCGCAGGCGGTTGCCCGCCGGGGAACGGCGGCTGCCCCTGGGGGACCGGGGGTTGGGCCTGTGGGGGCTGTGGGGTCTGGATCGGCGGGTACGCGGGCGGTGGGTACGCGGGCGGGGTCTGCTGGGGCGGGTACGGCATCGCCCAGGGCGACGTCGACGGGCTCCCCCAGTGGCCCGACACCGGCTGACCCGGGGCGGGAGCGGGAGCGGGCATGGGCTGGCCGGGCTGTCCGGTCGTCCAGGACTGCCCTGGCTGGCCGGACGGATCCGCGCCGGCGCCAGGATGCCCCGCGCCGGTCGCCGACCATGCGGGACCCGCGTGGGTCGGCTCGTCGTCCAACGTCGGCTCGGGGATGTCGGGCGCCGGGATGGGCGGGATGGACGAGGGTTGACGAGTCTCGGACCCGGTCCACGCGGGACGGGTCGGCCTCATCTTCAGCTGCGCGAAGATGGCCGCGACCTGTTCCTTGTCCAAGGTCTCGTGCTCGAGCAGTTGGCGCACCAACTCGTCGAGGATCTCACGGTTGTCGACCAGGGTGTCGAACGCCTCTTGATGGGCGTTGTCGATGAGCTTGGACACCTCGGAGTCGATGACCGCCGCCGTCTGCGGCGAGATCGACGAGGACTGCCCCATCTCCATGCCCAGGAAGGGTTCCCGGTCGTCGGAGCCGTACCGCACAGCCCCGAGGGCCTCGGTCATGCCGAACTGCATCACCATGGCGCGGGCGACCTTGGTGGCCTTCTCGATGTCGTTGCTGGCGCCTGTGGTGGGGTCGTGGAAGATGAGCTCCTCGGCCGCACGCCCGCCGAGCATGTACGCCAGTTGGTCGAGCAACTGCCCGCGCGTCTGGGAGTACTTGTCCTGGTCGGGCATGACCATGGTGTACCCCAGCGCCTGCCCCCGGGGCAGGATCGTGATCTTCTGGACGGGGTCGTTGCCCGGCATCGCCGCCGCGACGAGCGCGTGCCCGCCCTCGTGGTACGCGGTGATGAGGATCTCATGGGCGCTCATCACACGAGTGCGCTTCTGGGGGCCCGCCACCACCCGGTCGATGGACTCGTCCAGCACGGGGTTGGTGATCTGGGTCATGTTCGTGCGGGCCGCCAGCAGGGCGGCCTCGTTGAGGACGTTCGCCAGGTCGGCGCCGGTGAACCCGGGGGTACGCCGGGCCACGCCCTGGAGGTCGACGTCGCTCGCCAGCGGCTTGCCCGTGGCGTGGACCAGGAGGATCTTGTACCGGCCCTTCAAGTCGGGGGCGTCCACCGCGATCTGGCGGTCGAAACGACCAGGACGCAACAGCGCCGGGTCGAGCACGTCGGGACGGTTCGTGGCGGCGATGAGGATCACTCCGCCGTGCACGTCGAAGCCGTCCATCTCCACCAGCAACTGGTTGAGGGTCTGTTCGCGCTCGTCGTGGCCGCCGCCCATGCCGGCGCCACGATGCCGGCCGACGGCGTCGATCTCGTCGATGAAGACGATGGCCGGGGCATTGGCCTTGGCCTGGTCGAAGAGGTCGCGGACGCGGGAGGCGCCCACGCCGACGAACATCTCGACGAAGTCAGAGCCGGAGATGGAGTAGAACGGCACGCCGGCCTCACCGGCGACCGCGCGGGCCAGAAGGGTCTTGCCCGTCCCGGGAGGCCCGTACAGCAACACGCCCTTCGGGATCTTGGCGCCCAGAGCCTTGAACTTGGCCGGCTCCTCCAGGAACTCCTTGATCTCCTGGAGTTCCTCGACCGCCTCGTCCACCCCGGCGACGTCCGCGAAGGTCGTCTTCGGGGTGTCCTTGTTGGCCACTTTGGCGCGCGAGCGGCCGAAGCTGAAGACACGTCCCCCGGCGCCCCCGCCCATGGAGCCCATCATGAAGACGAACAGGCCGACGATCAGCAGCATGGGGATGACCCACGACAGCAGGGTGCTCCAGAAACTGGTGGTGGGGTTGTTGCCGTTCCAATGGTCCAAGGTCCCGTCGGCCACGCGCTGGTTCAGTCGCGTGATCAGGTCTTCCTCGGAGTTGCCGATCCAGTACGACTGGATGCGGGTCCCGTCCTCTTTGGTGATCTGGATCAACTGCTGTTGATCGGTCAGGATGACCTCTTTCAACGGCTCGTCGCCCATGATGACGGCCACCGCTTGGGAGGTCGGCACATCGTCGTACGTGGGGGAGCTCTGGGTCACCCGGAAGATGACGACCAGGGCGATCAGTGCCACCAGCACCCACAAGAAAGGGCTCTTGAGGATTCTCTTGACGATGTTCATCTACATACCTGCTTGATCGAGGAGGGGAAGGTCAGGAATACACCTTGGGAGACAAGATCCCAAGACCCCTCAGATTACGGTACCGTCCGGCATAATCCAACCCATACCCGACGACGAAATCGCTGGGGATGTCGAATCCGAGGTATTTCACACTGACGTGGTTGCGGACGGCTTCCGGCTTGCGGAAGCCAGCGCAGACCTCGATGCTGGCAGGGTTGCGCGATTTCAGGTTCTCGATCAGGTACGACAGCGTCAGCCCGGTGTCCACGATGTCTTCGACGATCAGGACATGGCGGTCGACGATGGAGGTGTTCATGTCTTTCAGGATGCGCACCACGCCCGAGGAGGCCACGCCGGACCCGTACGAGGAGATCGCCATCCAGTCCATCTCGCAGTGGATGCTCAGGGCCCGGCTCAGGTCGGCCATCACCATGACCGCACCGTTGAGGATGCCGACCAACAAGGGAGACTTGTCGGCGTAGTCCTGATCGATCTGGGCGGCGAGTTCACCGATCCTAGTTTCGATGTGCTCTTCAGTGAAGAGCACGGCGCTCAAGTCAGCGCGTACATCGTCCAATTTCACATACCAACTCTACCGTCACCGCACACACGGAGAGAACTTGGTAGCACATCAATGAGCGGATTCCGCCGCGGGGTCGAGGGCGTCGATGTCCACGAGGATCGCAGAGACGTTGTCCCTGCCCCCCTGGGCGAGTGCCATGGCGATCAACGTGTCGACGGCCTCGTGTACGTCTGTGACGGTCCGGAGGACGGACTCGATGGCGCGATCGTCCACTTCCCCGGTGAGCCCGTCCGAACAGATGAGCATCCGCTCGCCGGGCACACAGGGGACGAGCCTCATCCCAGCCTGGGGCGTCGGCGCGGATCCCAGGCTGCGGGTCAGCATATGGCGGGTGGGGTGAGTACGGGCCTGGTCCGGATGGATCCTGCCGAGTTCCACCAGGATCTGGGCCTCGGAGTGGTCGGTCGTCTCCTGGACGAGCCCCTCGTCGGTCATCCTGTAGACGCGGGAGTCGCCGATGTTGAAGACCAGCCAATGCGCCTGCCCGGCGAGGTCCATCCAGGCCATGCCCGCCACGGTGGTTCCCAGGCCCGCCGCCGACGGGTGCTCGACGGCGTACTCGAGGATCTTGTCGTTGATCTGCGCCAGGAGGGTCGAGATGTGGGCGTGGCCCATCGTGCCGGTTCGGTCGTACTCCGCCAGGCATGCGACGGCGATTCTGCTGGCTGTGGCGCCGGCCGCCTGGCCGCCCATGCCGTCCGCGATCGCCCATACGCGCTTGCCGACGAGGTAGGAGTCCTCGTTGCGCTCACGGACCTTCCCCGTGTCCGATCCGGCCGCGACCCGCAGTTCGACGTCCATCCTGTGCCTTTCCTACCAGACTGCCGAGGCAGAAGACTGTGGCGGATAGTCTGGCATCCGCCACAGCTGTGATCGCCGCGAAAAAGAAGGGCCCCGTGCCCTGTTGACAGGACTAGTCTGTCATGATGGTTGCTTGTCGACAACGGGGACGACTCCCCCATCACTGTACCTGTTGGTCATGTCCGTATCATCCCTCGTCACTCGGCGCAGAGCTCTGGCTCGGTGGGACGGGTCGACTGATCATGGGACGCGGGCGTCGCTGAGGGTGGGTCGACGGCCCCGTCCGGGAAGGTGATCGAGTCGATGATCTGGTCGAAGAGGTCCGTGATCGGCCCGGCCACCGGCAGGTGCGGGGTGGAGACCCGGGCGTACAAGACCTGGGCGCGGTCCGGGTACGGGATGTGGTACTCCAGGCGCGACACCGGGCCACGACTCAGCGGGGCGGCCGCCTGGGCGTGGTCCGCGACGCGTACCGCAGGCCCACTGCGCAGATCGAGGACGGCGCCTCCGGGGAAGCCCTCCGTCAAAGCGCGCAGGAGGTCGTCGGCGCCCAGGCCCGGCTGGGCCGTGACCGGCCACGGCTCGTCGGCCATCAGGATCGCGGCGGGGAAGGGCACGCCCGGCACCAACTCCAGGCTTATCAGATAGGTGTGGACGCCGGCGGCGACCCCGCTGGCGATGGTCGCCATGGTGTCGTCCACGGCGTCGGCTCTCATGTTGGCCGAGTGGTCGTCTGTGCCCATCCGACGGCGCACCAAATCGTGCACGAGCGCCCGTGCGGAGGTCTCGTCGTCCAAGGGGACATTCGTCCAGGTTCCTGGCAGGATCATGGCGACCCGCTGACCGGCTACCGAAACGGTGTTCTCATCTGGCATTGCTTCCTCCCTCCGACGCTCATGCCCTCCTCAACGTATGGTGGGGTCGGCGACCCCCCTTCGCCTGAATCCCCCGACTCATTGCTATTACGCGACCCCCTCGGGCGTCACATGTGACGCTCAGGATGCAGGCTCCGGCGCCGACCTTGGACATCATTGTGCCCTGTTTTCATCTGTCGCGCGAATCCGGGTGCTGACACCCACAAACGACGGCCCCGGATCGCCCTCGGCTCGCGCCCGACTCGGCCCCGGTTCGCCCCACCGTTGCGGGACCGACGGGCGGGCCCGGCGTCTTGCGTCCCCTCCCCGTCGAGGGGGCGCGAACTGTCCATCTACGCGCGTAGAAAGCACGATTCGCGCCCCCGGAACCACCACCCCCTCACGGGGCACGCCTCCACTCGGCCATCACCCGCTGCGGGGGCACGAACCGTGCACGTGGAGCCCAAAAACCACGGTTCACGCCCCCGCCCCCGTCGAGGGGGCGCGAACCGTCCATCTACGCGCGTAGAAAGCACGATTCGCGCCCCCGCGGCATGGGGGACGGGGGCGCCTCGGGGAACCGCGACAGGAGCATTTCTAGCGCCATTCGCCGTGGCTGTGAGACGATAGAAGCAGTCAGGGAGCATGACGACATGAGGAGGTCAGCATGGCTGAGTTGAAGACTCGTCTACGAGACGATCTGACGGCCGCGATGAAGGCGAAGGACGCGTTCACCACGGGAGTCCTACGTATGGCCATCGCAGCCATCGCCAACGAGGAGGTCTCCGGCACTGTCGCCCGTGAGCTCACCGACGCGGAGGAGCAGACCATCGTGACCCGTGAGGTACGCAAACGCCGCGAGTCGGCTGAAGCCTACACGACGGGGAATCGACCCGAATTGGCCGAGAAAGAGGAGCGCGAAGCTCACCTGCTCAGCGCGTACCTCCCCGCACCGCTCACCGAGGCCGAACTGGACCAGATCGTCACCGAGGAAGTCAACGCCGTGGACCAAGCGACCATCAAGCAGATGGGCCTGATCATCAAAGCTGTGAACGCGCGTACCCAGGGTCGGGCGGACGGGTCGATCGTCGCCTCCAAGGTCAAGGCGGCGCTCAACTCCTGAGCCGCCGGCGAGCGCCGCGTCGACCGGGTCAGCATCCCCCACCCCACGTGTCGTCCACCCCACGCTCCGTTCACCCCGTGCCGTTCACCCCGTGCCGTCCACCCACGTCCCGTCCACCCACGTCCCGTCCACCACGTGCCGAGGTCCCGCCCTGGTGTCTAGGGCGGGACCTCGTGGATTGAGGCGACTGTTAGTTGCCTCGACGTCTCCGACTACCGATGGCGAAGACTGCGACCCCGGCGAGGACTAAGAGTCCTGCCAGGAGACCTGCGGCGCCCAGGGTCCCACTCTCGACGGTTCCACCCGTCGTGATCTTGGCCTCTGGCGCCGGAGCAAGCGGCGGCTCAGGAGTCGGCTCCGGAGGCACAACCTCCCCAGCCGGTCTGGACACCGTCGTGTCGACCGTGGACTCGTTGGACGTCACCACAGTGACGTTCCCGAAGGGATCCTCGATCGGCAACAGGGTGGCGGCCTCGACCTCCGGAACGGCGGTGACCACAGCCGTGTTGGAGACCGTGCCCGTGTTCGTGACCGCATCCACGTCATCGTCCACCGTGGTGTACGACGGCAGCGTGCAGACGATGACCTTGCCAGGCATGAAGACCACGTCCGTCAGGTCGACCGCCTGGCCGCCCATCTGGCATGTCATCATGGACAGGTCGAGCGCGACGCCCTGGCCGGTGAACAGCGTTTCATTCACTGCCACGTCGGTCAAGGTGATGTTGCCCGTGTTCGTCAGGGTGAAGGTGTACACGAGCTCGTCGCCCACCTGCACCTCGCTCTGATCGACGCTCTTGACCAGGGTCACCTCGGGCGTCTGCGGGATCGTCACCGGCGGGGACTCCTCTTCCTCACTCGGCGTGATCACATCCTCAGGATCCGTGCCCTTCGCGATGGCGGCATTGGTGATGAGACCCGTGTCGACATCACGCTGCAGGACCACGTACGTCGCCGTGCAGATCATGTGCTCGCCAGGGAGCAGCGTCGACGTGGGGCACGGCTGCGAATCCAGCGACCCGAACCCGGTGAAGTCGGTCTCCTCGATGGAGATGTCCTTCATCGTCACGTTCCCGGTGTTCGTCACCAGGTACGAGAAGGTCACGGTGTCGCCCAGGGACGCCGTCGTCTTGTCGACGGTCTTGACCAGCGACAGGCTCGGCTTCTGGTAATCACGCAGATCCATCGTGTTCGACGCGTCGGTGGTCACCGGATCGTCGTTGGGATCGACACCGGTCGCCGTTGCGTGGTTGACCACGACACCCGCGTCGATGTCGCCCTGGGTCAGAGCGTACGTCCCCTGGCACGTCGCCTCGGCCGCGGGGGCCAGGGTCGTCGCCGTGCAGGTCACATCTGTGATCATCGGGTCCGTGACCGCGATCTGACGGATCGTGACCGGACCGGTGTTCGTGACACGGAAGGCGTACACCAACGCGTCACCCGCACGTAGCGGCGTGTGCGCGTCCGGGCTCACCGTCCCCGACTTCGTCAAGGACAGCGCAGCGGCGTTCGGATTGCCCGCCACCGTCGCCTCGGCGTCGTTCGAGTCGACCGTGAGATCGCTCGGAGTCGTCGCCGTCGCGTACGCGACGTTCCTCAGCGACCCGGCGTCCACGTCGGTCTGCGTGACGACGTACGTCGCCGTGCAGGTGACCGTCTCACCCGGCACGAAGTCGCCCTGCGGGCACTCGACCTGGGAGATCTCTCCGGATCCGGAGAACGCCCTCTCAGTGATCTGCGTACCCGACATGGTGAGGTTTCCTGTGTTCGTCACGTCGAAGGTGTACGTGACGGTCTCGCCCAGGACCACCGTGTCGGCGTCCGCGGACTTGACCAGGTGGAGGGATGCCGACGAAGGAATCACGATATCGGATGGCGGGGAGTCGTCGGTCTCGTCATCGCCCTTCGGGGTCGTGCCCTTGGCGATGGCGACGTTGACCACGTGACCCGCGTCGATGTCGGCCTGTGTCAGGGAGTACGTCCCGTGGCAGACCAGCGGAGGATCGTTGGGATCGATCGTGGAGATCGTCCCACAGTCGACTCCCGGGATCTTCGCGTCGGTCACGACCACGTCGTGCAGCGTCACGTTGCCAGTGTTCGTCACGGTGAAGGTGTAGAACACCTTGTCACCGACGGACACCGGGTTGTGCGCTCCGGCGTCGAGGACGCCGACCTTGTCGATGCTGATTCCGGGCTCCTGCGGCACGCCCACTTCGGTGCCGTCCTCGCCCTGGGGCTCGTCGCCCGTGGGGCTGTTCCCTGTGACGACGGCGGCATTGTCGATACGACCGGCGTCCACATCCTGTTGGGTCACGGTGTAGGTGGCCGTGCACTCCATGGACTCGTTCGCACCCAAGGAATCATGCGGACACACCGGGACGGGCGCGACACCCGTGCCCGAGAACGCCGTCTCCGACACGAGGATGTCACTGATCGTCACATTGCCCGTGTTCGTCACCAGGAACGTGTACGTGACCACATCACCCAACACGACCTCAGCCTTGTCAGCGGTCTTCACCAGACTCACCGTGGCCTGCCTCGTCAACAGCACCGTCACACTCGACGGCTGGGAGCTCACCCGCACACCATCCGAACCCACCGCCGTGGCCGTCGCCGTGTTGTCCACACGACCCAGATCGATGTCATCCTGCGTCAAGGCGTACACACCCGTGCACGTCAACGTGTCGCCCGGACCCAGATCCGTGTCAGGACACGACACATCCGGAATCAACGAATCCAGAACCTCCACACCCGACACCGTCAACTTACCCGTGTTCGTCACCAGGAAG
>Ga0123357_10000135_pt1 | contig 64248 bp, 52 predicted proteins | sample TergutEmb28metaG_FD_89873 | JGI IMG/M metagenome (GOLD analysis project Ga0123357, IMG submission 89873) | Embiratermes neotenicus P4 segment gut microbial communities from Petit-Saut dam, French Guiana - Emb289 P4 | ecosystem: Host-associated > Arthropoda: Insects > Digestive system > Gut ...
AGCCCGAAATCCGTGGCTCACGCTCCGCTTCTATTCGAGAGCCACGGCCTTCGGGCTCAACGGAGCGCGACGTGTGCGCATCGCCTTGGATTTTCAAATTCAGCGCAACTGAGTTGCGCTGTAGTAGACACCGAGCATGGCGGGTAAAACGCGGTGGCGCAAAGTACGTGAGCCACATGCAATGTTCGCATGCGGGCTCGCCGCGCTTGTCGCGATGATCGCGCTGGGCGCGTGCGGAACCGACCCTGTCGGCGTTGAATCGTGCCGGACCATCGAGCAGGCGCGATGCGAGAATGCACCACGCTGCGGCATCGACTTGACCTACCCCGTGCATCGCGGCGACGACGTTAGCGAATGCATTCGCTACTACCACGATGCGTGCCTCCACGGCTTGGTGGCCTCGGTCGATCCAGGGCAGACGATCGTTCAAGTGTGCGTCGACGCCATCAACAACGGCGATTGCAAGGTCGTTACGAATCCTGAAACAGTGCCAGCCTGCGCGTTTCTCAATGCGGGCAATGCGAGTACCACGGACGGTTCATGAGTCGGCCCTCTTCCTTATCTGCAGAATGGCGGAGGGTTCGAACAGGTGTTGGCAAGGTACGGCGCCGGCTGGCGAGCGCAGTAGAAGTCGATCGCTTGGTCGCAGTCGACCGGACAGGCCAGGCAGCAGCCGAACTTCGACTCGCCGAGATCCGAACCGTCGCAGCTCTTCGTCACGATTGACTCGCATGCCAAGCATGGCCCTGATATACAGGCGAGGCCGCTGTGGCAGACCCCCGGAGGGGTGGAAGAGTCGCAGTCGCCATCTTTCAGCTCCTCTTTGTAACCGCAGGCCTTCTTGCGGTCGACGTTGTCGGCGCACCTGTCACAATCCACGCTGCTATTTTCCGGTGCGCCTTTCCCAGAGTGCGAACAGCCTGCACAGTAGCGCGCACACGAGTAAACCGCGTCCACGCCGTCATCGTGATTTGGTCCCGCCCTCTCACCGGCGAGGTGTAGGACCTCGTGAAGCACATCGTCACATAGCTCTATATCGCCGTCACTAGCAATGAAGTCAGGGTTGAAATTGATCCGCTGCCGCGTGTCGGGTGCGATGCACTTGCGGTTAGGAGCGCATGGGTATGTAAACGCGATGTCACTGCACCCTGCCGGAATACCGCAGCTGATGTCAAAGGCTTCGCCCTTCACGAGAAACTTCATCACATTCTCGCTAAGCCTGCGGTTGACATCGTAAAGGCAAGTAGCCGCACGATTGAAGGCGCAGTCTAACGCGTTGGCGAGCTTTGCTGCCTGATCCGCGGTACAGTTTCCGTCTGAATTCAACGGATCAAAACTGGTGCTAATTTGAGCACCGCCAGGACCTAACATCGGGTATCCGGAAGCAGGCCGCACGTCGTTGAGGCATGGATCCAATGGAGATGGAATAGGTGGTTCGCCTACGGATTGCACCATGGGCTCGGTGAATGTTTCGACGACCGCGTATTCTCCGCTTCCATTCTCGTCGTATTCGACTGTGCCGTGCACCTGGCCCGCGGCGACGTCGAAGTCCAGCGTCGTGCGCCACTCGGGGTAGTGATCGCCGTCGCGATCCTCGAGCCGCACTTCGCGGTTCGCTTCGTAGGTGCCGTGGATCTCGATGTCTGCGTAGCCGTCGCCGTTACTGTCATAGGCGAGCTCGGTGTCACCGTTGGGATGGGTCGTCGATATGTAGATCAGGTTCTCGTCGGGATCGGTCACCTCCACCGTCACGGTGCCATCGTCCGCGACCGTCCGCTGAAACTCGGCGACACCATCGCCGTTGAAGTCGACCGCGACACCTTTTCGTGCCTGTTCGACTTTGTCGAGCAGCGCCTTCATTTCGGGCGAAGGTTCGTAGGAACTCGATGTGGTGCTGCTCCCACCACCGCCACCGCTCCCACCACCCCCGCAGTCGGTGTTGCACATCGCGATCGCGAAGCACGCGAAGACTGCTGCCGTGATTTTCGACATCTGGATCTCCCTATTGGCAGATGGTGGGCGCTTGCACCCAGGGCCTCAATGAACCCTGGGCAGTGCGGTAATTTACACCGGGGACGGATCATAAGTCATCGTCCACATCGCCAACCGTCGCCAAATCCACCACCGAGTCGACAAGCCCTTCCACGGTCGACGACGGCGGATCCTCGTCTTGCGCAATGCCAAAATTCGGAACGCGCACGCGTGCAGCATGCATGTGTTCGCCGAGCTCGATGCGCCAAAAGGATGGATCGTCGCCGCTACGGCAGCCGAGCGTTAGCGAAGGCGAAGCAAGAATCGTGAAGTTCGTTCCTGCTGGTTGACGCTGCTCGCTCACGTGCCTGTGCCCGTGAAGCACTGCGGTCACGCCAAGCTCGTCGAAGATCTCGGCAGCCTGCTGGGCATCGTCGAGACGCATGCCGATTTCGCTTGGCGGGCGACGACCAACGCCGTGAGGCAGTGGCACGACGTGGTGATGAAGGAGCACAAGGCGATGCCTTGCCGCGCGAAACTCGCGGCTCTTTCCGATTTCACGAAGGTAGGTGAATTGCTCAGGCCCAATGGCACCGTTGTGGCGGAAAAACCGACGCTGAGGACGAGCGCACGAATTTAGCCCAATGAGCACGGTCTCTTTGTCGGGCAAGGGTTTGTACCACGCGCCCGACGCGTCGAGATCCATCCCAATGCGTGCCGCAAAGGCTTGCCACGCCGCGTGCTTCGAGGCGTGCGTTGGCCGCGGCCGCCCGCTGCCGCGCATGGGAAAAAGGTAAAGATCATGGTTTCCGGGAACGGCAAAAAGCATCCCCTTGCGCTTCCACCTGTCGAACACTGACTCGACGAGTTCCCATCCAACACCGTCGTCGGTGATGTCGCCGGTAACGACAACCGCGTCGGCGTCTTCGATGGCATTCGCAGCGCGCACGAGGCGCACATTGGAGTTACGCGGTGTTCCCTCGTACAAGTGCTTGAGCGCGGCTTCGGAGGGAACATTGCTTCCTAGTTGCGACGCCCTTCGCGCCTCGAGATGGCATGCCTTTGCGGCCGCGCGCTCGACCGGATCCACCACACCGCCACTTGCTTTGAGCGACGGCACCGAGTGCGTGTAGCCTTGAGGGTCGACCAGAACGATCTTCCCTCGACGCTTGCCGCGTTCGTGCAAAACACGCCAGCCTGCTTCTTCCCACACGACCTCGAGTTTCGCATCGCTATCGATCGCAATACGCGCGCTGCGCTTCACCACACGCAGGCGGTCGTGAAACGTATCGCCAAACTCGGAGATATGAAAATCCGAGACGTGCGCGACGATGAAACTCACGTCACATGCCAGCGAGGATCTTGAACGACTCGCCTTCGGGCACGAGCTCGAGGCGATTGTCGGCAACGGTGTGCTTCCACTCTTCGCCCTTCAAGCCAGGGATGCGATAGCTTGCCGTGTAGCTAAACTCGACAAAAACTTTCTTGGTTTCGTCTTTGGCAATGCGCCGGTAGCGGATTTCGTAGCGGATAGCCTGCGTTTTCACGAACGTGGTGGTGAGGTAGCTTTTGAGGCCATCGTAGTCGAGATCGTCTTCGGGGTTCGTGTTGCCTCCGTCTTCGAAGTAGCGAAGGCTTGCCATCTTCAGCAGACGCCCGATGTTTTTTTCTTCAACGGCCTTTCGGTAGTCTTCGCAGAACGAGATCACCTTACGGTTGTCGCTCGTGTCTTCCACGTCGGTGTTGGGAATGTACGACTTCGAGCAGCCGATAGCGCCAAGCCAAACGACCAGCAGCATGGCAAAAAGAAAAAATTTGTGCATCGCGCGCCCCAACACCGTTTCCATCACACCAATTCCAGCACGGCCCAATTAGCACTACTGCCGGGAATTCCCAGGCAGTAGTGCTAACGAACTCGCGGGAGCGACAAGAACCGTGCATAGGCGCGGATCCCCCACGGCGTTACAACCGACAGCTCCAAGGGCCCACGAGCCGCGACATCGGCTGCACGCCGCGCTTCATTCTGCGCTTCATGGTGCCAAGGCACCCGGGCGAGAGGCAACAGCGCGCGGTGCGCGTCCATCGCGGAGGGAGCAGGGAGCGGGCCCGTTCGGTCGCTTTTTTCGAGGCGAACAGAGCACTCGACGAGTTCGCCAGCAAGCGGGGTTGCGGCAACCATGAGCGCGACGGCGCCGGGTACCGTGTCAGGGGCTACATGGCGCGATAAGTCACCTGCTTCGTCTGCCGCAACCACGATGATTCGATCGGCCGTGCCCGTGCGCACGAGATCAGCGGCAACGCTAAGCGCTTCGATACCGCCGTGCGGACCACCACCAACAGCAAAAGCAGGTCCATTGAGCCCGAACGCCACCGCGCACTCGCCAGCGGCAGCGTTCGGTGTCGTGTACGGGAAGCGTCGAGGCTCACCGCGATGCGCACCGGCCGAGCGAATGCGCTCCAGGTATTTTGCGTTCGTGTCGAACGTGGCAAGGCCGTGACCAACGATGATCCCAGCCCCTCGAATGCGCGGTTGCTCTCGCGCCGAAAGCGCCTCGTCGAGCAACGCTACGGCCGCCATGGTGAGACGAACGAGATTGTCGGAGCGCAGAATGCGATCCTCGGCGTAGCCCGTGCGAGCCGCGAGAACAGACGGGCTAACGAGATCGCCGCGAGCGCCATCGCCCGAAATGGCAACCGCACGCGAAACGTAGACCGGCCGATCGCGACGCTCCAGGCCGGTGCATAGGCTTTTGCCGACTGCATTCTTCGCAAGGACGAGCGCAGCGTTCGCGCCACCAAAGGCTGCAGACAGCTTGAGCGTGATCGCGGCCGACGAGGCTTCGGCGACATCGAGCACGCGAACGCCATCCATCACCGTGCCTTCACCCGCGGATGCGGGTGCCAAGCCTGTGCGCATCGCAAAAAGCGCGGACAGCGATTCGAGCGCACCGGCAGCTCCAAGTGTGTGACCAACCGATCCTTTGAGCGCGTGCACGGCCACGCGCGATCGATGCTCGCCAAGCACGGTGGCAAGCGCGCGCGCTTCGGAGGCGTCGTTGAACTCCGTCGCTGTCCCGTGCGCACTCACGAGGTCGACATCGGCTGCCACGACACCGCAAGAGCCAAGCGCTTGGGCTGCTGCGCGTGCAAGCCCGCCACCCGTTCGATCGGGCGCAGTCAGGTGTATCGCGTCGCACGATGCACCAAAGCCCGTCACCCATCCATACGTGCGCAGGTGTCGGTCGGCCGCGCAATTGGCAGAAGCGAGAGCCATCACTGCCGCGCCTTCACCAAGCACCAGGCCATCGCGGCCGACACGAAATGGATCGGGCTTGCCGTCGGCCGACGTTGCGCGCAGCACTTCGAAACCGGAAGCAACGAAAACGCTCACCGCATCGAAGCCGCCCGCAAGCACCACATCGCATGCGCCGGTTTCAAGCCACGCGTGGCCAAGCCCCACCGCGAGTGTACTCGATGCGCATGCGCCGAGAACGAGCGCAAATCGTGCGAACGAGCACGGGCGATGAGTAGCGAGCACGGGCCCGAGGTAGCTGCCTTCGATCCAACCGCTTGGCGGCGGATCCGCAGTACTTGCAAAAGTCTCCTCGAAACGGCGCATTCCTCCGCTCGAAGTGCCGAGCACGAGACCCATGCGCACCTGGCTAAGGTCCGGCATGATCTCGCCGAGATCACGGACGCATGCATCGAGCGCACGCTCCAGCAGCACCGTGGCCCGATCAGGCGCTGCAGGTAGTAGGGGCGTATGGCCATACGCCCCTACGCGTGCGCAAAACGGACGCGCAAGCTTCGCTTCCAAAAGCTCCGCGTCGCGCGCGATCGCGAGCGGCGCTCGATGTCCTTCGGGCACGCAACCAAGGGCCTCTTGCCCCTCGCCAAGTGCCGACACAGCTCCAAATGCCACCACCGCACTCGCTGTCATTGGGAGGCTCCTTGCGGCTCGTCAGGATCGTCGAACGCAGCAGGATCGGGCGGCGCAGGGGCAACGTCTTCGACCACCACGTCGACGACGAGACCCGTACGCTCGTCGGTATATCTGCCACGCGCACCAGCACAAGGCTTTATCCGGCTTTCGACTTGAAAGCGGTCGAGTGTGCAGGGCAGCCACGAAATGCGTTCGACATTTTCGCCTTCACGGCGAAGGGCAATGAGCTCGCTGCTGCCCGCGCGCACAGTCACGATCGCGCGATCGTCTTTGAGCAAAAACGATGTCTCGTCTGGACGCGAGTGCGCCGCGAGCAGCCGACCGCTTAGTGGCGAGAGAAACCACCAGCGAAAAAAACCTACAGGCAGGCCACGCGTGAGTTCTGGCAAAGTGGCTCCTCGCTTTTCGAGATGGATGGCCGGCACAGCGAAGCGAAATCGATCCTCTCTCACCCAAAGATCGAGCGCGGTCGTGCCTGCTGGGCCCAAGAGGATCATGCGCACCGTAGAGCCAGGGCTGATGGCCACGGCGCCACGTGCTTCGTAACTGCTTTTCGTGCGCGGATCGGTGATGCGAACGCGAACATGCTCGACGTACGGCGTGCGCGGCAGCTCTGCGCGAAGGGCATTCAGGCGCGCACGCGAAAGGCTCCACGCGGGCGACGTTGCATCCAATGTATCCATGCCCATTCGCTGGTCTTGCCGCCCTTGTCTCGAAGGCGGCATCGGCGCAAGCGATCCCCAAACGCGATCCGCATAGACCGGAGGACCACAGCCAATGGCGCCTGGCACAAGCAACATCGCAAGCCTCGCCCAATGCACACCAGCCCGGCGCACGCTCTCACCCGAGCGGCTCGCGAAGCAAGAGCGCGTAGCCCGAGCCCCGCGCACTGCCCACGCATAGCGCCGACGTTGCCTCGCCGCGGGCAATCATCGCGGAGGCCACGGCCACGGCAATGCCCCCAACAGCTTCATGCGAACCTGCATGATCGCTGCAAACCACACGCGGACAACCTGCCCACGATGACCGTGCGATATACTCGTCGACCGCATCGTTCGGGGCTCCCACAACGACGACGCTGCCCGCCTCGGGCGGCCTCGCGAGTGTCCGCTGGCCAGGATTGGCTTCATCGCCTGCCCACGCAACCACGTCTTCGATTTCGGCAAGAATCGGCGAGCCGCTCGCGCGCGCTGCTTGTTCTGAAGAAAGCAAGATGGCTGCGGCTCCTTCGCGACGCGCCGTGGTCGCGCCCGAGGTGGGCGCCCCAAACAGCACACTAAGCACCTGTTCGACAATCACGCTTCGCTCCTCGACTGCCACCACGACCGCGCGATCCATTTCGCCGGCGCGTACGAGCTCGAAGCCGTGCGTCACCGCGCACTCGCCCGACGTTGCGAGATCGGCAACGACCATCGCAGGGCCTTTCAGACCCAAGTAGATGGAAACGTGACCCGCTGGTGAGCTCGGAACAAGGCTCGGAAAATCCGCGGGGCTTACCAGGCGCGGGCCCTTTTCGGCAAGGCGGCGCATGAACGCCGACGTTGCGTCGACGGCGCCGAAGGCCGAGCCAAGGATCACCCCTGCGTCCTCGGCAACAACCCCTGCAAGCGCCTTGCGTGCTACCACGGTGGCAATACGCGATGTCCGGTCGAGCCGCCGCGCGCGATCCGCGTCGAGCCCGCCAAGCACATCGGCGTCGATTGCCTCGCCAGAAGGCGGCAGCAGCGGCAGCCTCGATACTTCGACGCCGTCGAGCAATCCGGCCGGCGTGAGCGTGGCAACGCGGGTGATAACGACACGACGACGTGCAGGCTGCCACGGTACTTGACCGTTTGCCGAAACCGCTGCAAGCGCATGGCCGAACAGAAGCACGGAATCCATCCCACCAAAGCCGAACGAGTTCGAAAGTGCGGCGCGGATCGTGCGTTTGCCTGCAGTGCGCACATGATGCAAGGAGCACGCTGGATCGGGATCGACGAGGCCGCCGGTGGGCGGCACTTCTCCCTTGTCGATCGACATCGCGGTGAGGGTCGCTTCAATGGCGCCGGCGGCTGCCAGCGTGTGGCCGATTTGCCCCTTGCAACTCGAGACGGGCACCCGCGACAGGTCATCGCCGAAAACGCGGGCAAGTGCCGTTGTTTCCATGGGATCATTGAGTGGGGTGCCGGTGCCGTGCGCGTTGACGTAGTCGATGTCGGCCACGGTGAAGCCGGCACGTGTGAGAGCCGCCTCGATGGCGCGAGCAGGTGCTTGCCCGGAAGCGTCGGGGTTGGTGATGTGGTGCGCCTCGGAACGCGATGCCCAACCGCGAAGCGTGCATATGACACGCGCACCCCTGGTTCGGGCAGCTTCGACGCGCTCGAGTACGAGAAAGCCGGCACCTTCGCCGAGCGTGAGACCCTTGCGGTTCTTGTCAAACGGCCGAGCACCATTGGGATCGAGTGCGGACAATGCATGGAAGCCGCTCATGGTCACCTTGCAGAGCGCGTCGGCCGCCCCGCACACCACTGCGTCAACGAGATCTAACTCGAGCCATGCCGCGCCAACGATGATCGCGTTCGATCCGCTCGAACATGCGCTCGACAGGGAGCGCACGCGAGCAAACGGTCCGAGCTCACGCGCGAGCCTGTCGGTGGGCGCGCTCAACGGATGACTCAGCATGCGACAGAGCGCTTGTTCGCGTATCACCGGATCGACCGTGCCCTCAGGACGGATAAGCACCGAGAGAATCGACTCGGTTTCGAACATTCCAGCGGTTGACCCGCCCATGACGAGCCCTACGCGAAGGCCCGCCCATGGCACGCTCGTGCCCACTACATCGCGCGCGAGCCCGGCGCACTCGAGTGCTTCGCGCGCAGCAGCGAGACCGATCTCGCTCGTTCGCGAAATGTCACCACCGGTCTGACGCGAGACCACGCCAGCCACCTCGCCTACAATCCGTGAGCGGTAACCGTCGGCCGCAAAAAGTGAAATTTCACGAAAGGCCCGGTCGCCGCGAAGCAAACGCTCCCACGTCTCGACGGCCGATCCGCCGAGCGCCGTGACAGCCCCAAGCCCAGTGACGGCAATCACCTTTTGCCGCGGGCGCCACGGGCGAATTCTACGAATTCGGCGAGCGAGCTCACGGAGCGGAAAATCGGCCGGGCCTCGTCACCCTCCGGAACGCGGACGCCGAACCGCTCTTCCATCAGCATGGCAACTTGCAGCGCGTCGAGTGAGTCGAGCCCAAGCCCGTTGGGCCCGCCCGCGCCGCTCTCACCGAAGAGCGGAGCGTCGTCATCGAGCGTAGCCGGATCCCGCCCCGCAAGGTTCAACTCGGAGACGAGAAGTTTCTTGATTTCGTATTTGAGGTCGGTCCGTAACATGGAGGTGCGGTTCGCTGCGGCATCCCCTACCACGAGTCGGGCGCCCCCATCAATTGCGGGCGAAGAGCTTCGTGTAATACCCGCTAATGGCCTCACCGCCGAGGCGCGTGAAAAAAGTCGAATACGCCATCCAAATGGCAAGGCCATTCAGGTCGCGAAACATTGGCGGCAAGAAACGGGGGGGCTTGACAACGCCTTCGTTGACGCGCCTGGCGAGGACCGGAACGTCTTCGTGCGCGACTTTGCCAACGAAGAGAAACGGAATCAAGTCAACGCGGTTGTGTTGAATGGCGCTGCGGATAAACGAGTAGTTGAGGACAACGCCTTTGCAGTAGCACGCGTCTTTCGTGAACGGTGCGCCTCCGTCGACCACACCTCCGCGGAAAATGCGGCGTGTGTTGTGGAAGCACTCTTCTTCGTCGTAGCCTTCGGTGCGAAACCACTCGAAAACGTCGTGGAAGCTCGCACCGTCTTCGGCCTTGTCAACGGCGATGACGCGATCGTTCAAGCGGCGCGCACGCCTGGGGAACGTGCGAAAGGTAAAGATCTCGCAGAGTGCAGCGAGCCCTTCTTGCACCGTGGTCGTGCGCGGCGGCCCTTTGCTTAGCCACTTGGCAACGGTTTGCGCCTGGCCATTGAGCGATGTTGCAACATGCACCCAACCTTCATGCACCTCGAGAATGTCGATGTCGCGCTCCGAGAACTTTGCGCCCGAGCGCACCTTGACGTAGTCGCTGCCTGCAGCGGCATCCGAAAGGATTGTGTCGTCGATGGCAACACGCACGGCCGCATCGTCGAAGTAATGCGAAAAGCGCCGGTTTAGCTCGGCAGCGGCGTCGACGGCCGCGATGTTGCGCTCGTAACGCAGGCCAAGCAGCGCGTCGTCGATGTTGGTGAGGATCTCGTAAAGAACGTGCCCGAGATCGCGAACCGATGTTTTGCCGTCGGGAAACTTGTCTTTCGGCGATCCGTAAAGCTTGCGCGAATACGCATAGAAAACCGGCGTGCCGCGCGCGGCGAGCATGCGAACGACATCGCGGTACTCGAGAGCGGTACGCGAGAGAATGGCACCGATGGCGTCGGACTCGCCGAGCTCGCGGTCCACGTCACGTGCAATTTCCTCGAAAAGCGCGGCCTGATCTTTCGGGTCGAACCCGAGCTCGGACGACTTGGCGTAGTAGTCGGCGTCGAGCTTCGGTAGCTCGCGGTACTTCGACTTGCGAAAAAACTCCTCGATGGAATTGTCCCAGCGCACGGCCTGCAGCACGCGAATGGGCCTTTGCGCTTCGACGATGCGGCCGGCAATCTGCGCGACGATTTCTTTGTAGCTACGCCATGGCCCCTCGACGGGCAGCGGAGGAATGGACGGATGTGGTACCTCGTCAGGAGGTTGCGCGGGCGCACCACCCTCGTGCGCCTCGTGCGGAACATGCTTTTCCGCCTTTGCGTCGCTTTCGGCGCGCTCGGCCTTGGCCTCTTTTCCCTCGCGTCCCTCGCGAGATTCGCGATCCCACTTGGCACTCGACTCGCGGTCCGGCCTCGCGCTAGCGTCTCGATCGTCTTTACCTTTACGACGTTCGCTTTCTCCGACTGAAGCGCGTTCGCCCAAAGTAGCGTATCTTTGCCACGGAAATGCCACGCGAACAATTGAAAACGCTGGAGGAATTCAGCCTCGCCGATCTCGAGGCCGTACGCCTCACGCTGCGCGGGGACTCCGTCGTCGATTGGCATCGGCTAAACTTTAAAGACGACAGCGAGATTCGCGACCTCATCCTCGCACACGAGTTCCATCCAGACGAGCCCACCGACCGCAGCCGTATGGACGCGATCAAATTCGAGGCGGTGAACTACCTGCGGCGCCATTTCGAATACCCCATTCCGAAACCGGTGGAACAAGCAAGCATCGAGGAGCTTTTCTGGCTTGCGGGCCAGCATGGTCATCGCCAAACGTGCGCATGCACAATCCTGAAATGCATGCACATCATCCATCACCTCGACGGACGCGAGCTGCTTTTCATGATGCCAATGTCCGACCAGGAAATCTTCCACCTCGTTGAAGAGAAGGTCTACCGCGTGATTGGCAGCATGCTCGCCGAGGGCTTCCCCATCACGGAGTTCATCGGCGGCCGTAAGAACAAAGATTCACTCTACACGAAGCTCTTATCGAAGCGCGCGGCCGTATCCACGCAAATCTATGACAAGCTTCGATTTCGAATCGTAACGCGCGAAAAAAGCGATATTTTTCCGATTCTACAATATCTGCAAAAGAAGCTTTTTCCGTTCAACTACGTCATTCCAGGGCAAAGCATCAATTCGATATTTCATTTCAAGCATTATTGCCAAGAAAACCTGCATCTTGCCCAGTTCCTCCCTGAAATGCAGGCCGGCGCCGACGAAGACACCACCCCAAGCGACAATGTCTTTTCGGCCGACAACTACCGTGTCATCCACTTTGTCGTGGACATGCCGGTGCGGCTGCCGCGCCATCTGCTCGAGCGCGCGCCGCCCGATGCGTGGGCGATCGGGCCCGTGGTCTTCGTCGTCTGCGAATTCCAAGTGATCGATCGCGCAACCGAAACAGCGAACGAGCAGGGGCAGGCATCCCATGCAAAGTACAAAGATCGCCAAAAAAAGGCGGTCATTCGCCGTTTGCAGCTTGGAATGCGTGAGATGAAAGTTAAGGGCACACCGAAGCGAGAGCGCGCAGACACCATGCCGCCCCCGAGCGGCCGGCGCGTCGGCAAAAGGGGCCCGAACAGCGTTCGGGGTTAACGTACATGGATTTGTTGGCTTTGCTTTTCGCCAAGGGTAAGCTTTTTTCTCTATGCGACTCTACGCGGCCAAGATCCCATCGCTCGCGCAAGAAATCGTTCGCGAGCTTTCCTCTTCCAAGTCGATCGAGGTGAGCGGCGCGCGCGCAGAGCGCGAGGTCGTCACGGACGTCGAGTCTGTGCTCTCGAGCTACCTCGAAACCGAACGCACGGTCGACGGCAAAACGCGAGAGCTATTGCAAACAACGGGGCGCAGCACGTCCGAGTTTGGTCGCGTGCGTCGACAAATTGCCGAGCACCACGGCATCAAGGTTGGCGACGAAACCATCGACTACTTGCTCGACCAGGTTGTGGCCATGCTGATGCACTCGTCGCATGTGGACGAAGTCTTCGCCGAAGACGTCGACTTACGCCGTCGAATGGCGCCCATCTTCAAGCGCCACATGGCTGTCGACAGCGAAGTCGACGCAGAAGTTCGTGCGCAACTCAAGCACCTTCGCGAGGGCACTTCGCAATGGGACATCGAGTACGCCAGGGTGGTAGAGGCCGTTAAAAGAAAACACGGATTGACGTGATCGCTTTCGATTGCGTGTAGGGGCGTATGGCCATACGCCCCTACGCACAATTCGCGTTTGGCGCGTTTTGTTGGTTGTAGGGGCGCGATTCATCGCGCCCCCGGATCGGCCAATGGTATGTGCCTCGGTGGGGCGCCATGAATGGCGCCCCTACGAAATTCGATAGCCATGAGAAGCATGACAGGGTTCGGTGTTGGCGAGGCAAGCCATGTCACCGGCGGGAAGCTGATTGTCGAGATTCGAGCGGTCAACCATCGCTACCTTGATGTGCGGGTGCGGGCGGCACCGGAGCTCGCCGAGATCGGACCCACGGTCGAAGGGCTTGCGCGCGAACGACTGGGTCGCGGTCGTTTCGATATCGTCGTGCGGGCCGAAGGTGCAGTGGCTGGCGAAGTGGCCATCGACAGGCATCGCGCGCGCTCCGCTTATAGCGATTTTGTCGCGTTGCGTAACGAGCTCGCGCCTGAAGCAGACGTTCCTCTTTCGCTGCTCAGCGCGGTTCCGAATTTGTTCGTTGCAACCGCCCTACAAGGCCCTTTGGCACTCGCAGCGATTGCCTCCGCATTGGACGCGGCGCTCGGTTCGCTCGATGCCATGCGCCGTCACGAAGGGGCCTTGCTCGCCGAAGATCTCGTCCGTCGTCTTGGGGCCGTCCGCACCCTTGCGGCCACGATTGCCGAACGTTCTCCGGTAGTCATTAAAACCTACAAAACACGACTTTTGGAGCGCGCCGAACGGCTGCGCGCAGCCACCGACATAGAAGTGGATGGCGCACGACTCGAACATGAAATCGCTCTTTTTGCCGACCGAATCGATATCGCCGAGGAGCTCACTCGGCTCGAGAGCCACGCGACGCATTTCGAAGAGATTTTGGGCGAAGTCGGCGCGGTGGGTCGCCGCTTCGACTTTCTACTGCAGGAGATGGCTCGCGAGGCAAACACCATCGGCGCGAAAAGCCAAGATGCAATCATTGCCCACGCGGTGGTTGACCTGAAAGCAGAAATCGAGAGAATGCGCGAACAAGTACAAAACATCGAGTAACTTATCTCGAGCCCGATGATCACTGACCGCCCCTCTGCCTCTGTTTCCGTTGGCGCTGATCCGTTCTTGCTTCTCATCTTGTCGTCGCCGAGTGGGGCGGGAAAAACCACGCTATCGCGCAGACTTCTGGCAAGATTTCCAGCGCTGAGGTTCAGCGTTTCCCACACCACGCGTAAGCCCCGTGGCGGCGAGGTCAATGGCAGCGACTACCACTTCGTAACGCGCCCCCAATTCGACACGCTCGTCGAGAACGATGCTTTCATCGAGTGGGCCGAAGTCCATGGCAACCGCTACGGCACTGCGCTCTGCGAAATCGATCGCGCGCGCGCAGAACCCGGTTGCGCGGGAATGATTTTCGATATCGACCACCAGGGTGCCCGTCAAATCCGTGCCAAAAAGCCCGATTCGGTGGCCGTATTCATCTTGCCGCCGTCCATGACCGAGTTGCACCGGCGTCTGCGCGGGCGTGCGAGCGAGAGCGAAGAAATCGTTTTACGCCGCTTCCAAGCCGCAAAAATCGAAATTTCGCATTATGGATTATTCGATTATCTCATTGTGAACGACGATGTCGACACGGCTTTTCGTCACCTCGAGGCCGTGGTGCTCGCAGAGCGCTCTCGACGCTCACGTCGCGCCGATCTTGCCGAACAACTGCTACGTGCCGGCACATTATCGTAGGGGCACGATTCATCCGGGCGCCATGAATGGGCGGCCCTACGGATCGGCATTTGTTTGGCGGTTGCAGTAGGGGCGCATGGCCATACGCCCCTACGAATCCGTTTTGTCGGATGTAGGGGCGCGATTCATCGCGCCCCCAGGATCGTCTGCGTGCGCGGCGCTTTTGCCGCGATGCGGTGTCAGCATATCGATGGCCATAAGCCCAACGCCCACGCAAATCGCAACGTCGGCGACGTTGAACGTGGGCCAGTGGTCGGTTGGAATATGACCGGGCGAGTACTTGGCATAAAGCTCGTTCAGTTTCAAAATCCACGCGGCGCGATAGTCGATGAAGTCGATGACGTATCCATAGCGGATGCGGTCGAACACGTTGCCAAGCGCGCCGCCGAGCACGAGCGGCAAGCCCCACTTGAGCGCCCGCTGCTCAGGCCGAAGCCGCCTGTAGAGTGTGACGATGAACGCGATGGCTGCAACCGAAACAAGAAGAAAAAACGGTCGGCGGACGTTTTCGCTTTCACCCTGAAGAAGACCCCAGGCTCCTCCTTTGTTCTTTGCCAGAACGAACATGAGATGTTCGTCGAAAACGTTTACGTAGCTTGGATAGCTTTCGAACCGCTTTTCGGCCCAGAGCTTCGTCACAATGTCGGCGACGAAGGACAAGGTGGCCACCACGACCAAAAAAGTCGTTGAAGGACGCTCCGCCAGAATAGTCTCGGGAATTCCGCGCGACGTTCCCGTCGGGCGTGCGAGCCGCGGGGCTTCAGGGACAAGAGGCGGCGCTGTCGGTGGCGGGACCTCAGGTGACGGCACCTTCGGGACCTCAGTGGCTTCGGGAGCATCAGTAGGGATTTCGGACATCGGCACAGCGCGTATGTTCAGCCTCACGCTTGGCGTTGGTATTCTCGATTCAGCGCCGGGACCTTACTCAATTGGGCATACCCTGTCATTTGATTCGCGGGCTGCGATCACCTTCGTTTCTTGCCCACGGCTTGGAGACCTGCTTGGATGTTCAGGCCTAGCCAGGATAACTCGTGGGAAGGGAATTGGAGATGTCGGCCAACCTGAAATCAAATGATGAGTCGCGCGGCCCGCACATTCGCGGAGGCGTCGCGGCCCCCTGGCAAGTCAAAAAAGGCATCGACACCGTCCTTCAGCATTGGCTCGAAAGCCGTATCGTAAGCCCGTGCTTCACCGCCGACGAAACCATTGCCGGGCGGCAGCCGCGCGTCGTCCCTTTTCCTGCCAACTTGCCCACGCCGATCGCGTTTGCGCTCCGCGGCCGCGGCGTCGCCAGTCTGTACGAACATCAAGCGCGCGCACTGCTCGCAGCGCGACCACTCCCACGCGCCACACGCGAAAGCGACGCAACCGGAGAAAGCGGCGCAGGGACGACGACGAAGCGCGCCATCGTCGTTGCCACGCCCACGGCAAGCGGAAAAAGCTACTGCTTTCACCTCCCTGTCCTTTCTTCGCTCCTCGAAGATCGCGATTCGCGTGCACTTTACCTTTATCCAACCAAGGCACTCGCACGCGACCAAGAGGCCGGTCTTCGCGAACTCATGCGAGCAAGCGGTATCGAATCGAGCGCCGTAGTCTACGACGGCGACACGCCAGGCGATGCGCGGCGCGCGGCACGCGAGCACTCGGGCATCGTGCTTACGAACCCGGACATGCTCCACACGGCAATCCTCCCTTTTCACACGAGCTTTGCACGCACGCTGCAGAATTTGAAGTACATCGTCGTCGACGAGCTGCACACCTACAAAGGCGTCTTTGGCTCGCACGTGGCCAACGTTCTGCGCCGACTCATGCGCGTGGCACACTTCCACGGGTCGAATCCCATGCTCATTGGCGCAACGGCCACCATCGGCAATCCAGCCGAACACGCGATGCGCATGTTCGGTCTCGAAAGCCCGGGCGAGCTCGAAACCATCACCGACAGTGGCGCGCCGCAGGGTGAGCGGCGCGTGTTCATGTACAATCCACCCGTTGTAAACGCCGAGCTCGGCATCCGCGCAAGCTACGTGAAGCAAGCGGTCATGCTTGCGACCGATCTCGTGAAGAACGAGGTGCCCACGATTGTGTTCGGTCAGTCGCGAAACAACGTCGAAGTCATGCTTCGTTACCTGCGCGACAAAACTGCGCCCGACATCGAAGCATCACGCATCATGGGCTATCGTGGCGGCTACTTGCCCGAGCAACGCCGCGAAATCGAGCGCAAGCTGCGCAACGGCGAAGTGCTTTGCGTCGTCGCGACGAACGCCCTGGAGCTCGGCATCGACATCGGCGGTCTCGATGCGGTCATCTGCGCTGGCTATCCGGGCTCGGTCGCTGCTACCTGGCAGCGATTCGGTCGCGCCGGCCGCCGCGGCGAGCGCTGCATCTGCGTTCTGGTCACATCGAGCGCGCCGCTCGACCAGTACCTCGCACGCGAGCCAGAGTACTTGCTCGGTGCACCGGTGGAAGAGGCTCGCATCGATCCATTCAACCCCGAGATCCTCATCCAGCACCTGAAATGCGCCGCGTTCGAGTTGCCCTTCCGGCGCGGCAAAGGTTACGGCGAGCTATCCGTCGACGAAACGACGAGCGCCCTCGAGTTTCTCGTTCAGCACGGCGTTTTGCACGAGTCGAGCGCCACGTTCCATTGGGCGGCCGACGCCTACCCGGCCAACGATGTGTCGCTCCGATCGGTAGGGTGGGACAACGTCGTAATCATCGATGTCGAAAGTGACAAAGCCATCGCCGAAATCGACTGGCGCGGTGCACACGCCATGGTGCACGAGCAGGCTGTCTACCAGCACGACGGCGAGTGCTGGCAGGTCGAAAAGTTCGACTACGCAGGTCACAAGGCATTCGTTCGCAAGGTAAAACCGGACTACTTTACCGATGCCGTCACCTACACGACGGTGAGCGTGCTCGAAGACTTCGGCACGGGCGCGCTGCCCACCGAAAGCACGCAGGGCGCAACGTCTGAAATGTGGCCTGTTGGCTGGGGCGAAGTCTCGGTCGTCGAGAAAGTTGTAGGGTACAAGAAAATCAAGTTTTACACCCATGAGAACGCCGGCTACGGCAGCGTGCGCCTGCCCGAGATGCAAATGCACACCATGGCCTTTTGGCTGACGGTGCCTGAGCGCGTGTGCGCCGCTATCTCATTTTTTGGCTCCTTGGGACGCAGCGCGACAATCGATGGCCTACGCGGCATTGGCATTGCCCTCGAAACGGTTGCAACGCTCGCCTTGATGTGTGATCCGCGCGATCTCGGCGCAACGCTCGGCGACACGAATCTCGATCCAGAGAATGCCGCTCACCCGCATTCGCAGGACGACGCGCCTGTGCCGATTCCGCGCAAGGTCCGCGGCGGGCGCGGACTAGAAGAAGGGTACAGCCCCACACTTTTTCTTTATGAGCATACGCCCGGCGGCATCGGCCTTGCCGAACGCATTTTCGCAGAGCGCGATGTGCTCATCGGACGTACAGAGCAGCTCATTCGAGGCTGTCCTTGCCCATCGGGCTGCCCAGCGTGCGTTGGGCCAACAGGCAGCGGCGCACGCAAGGCCATTGCTCTCGAATTGCTCGCTCGCTTGGCAAAAATCGCGTCAAAATGAGAGCGTATCGGCTTCGAGCGTTGCCTCGCTTCCGAGAACGAACGCCTCGTTTTTTGCACCATGCCCGAACGGCGCATTCATCACCACAGGCACGCCTAGATGGCACGTGCGATCCGACAGAACATCGGCCACGGTCACGCCGTCTTCTGCGGGATCGCACTGCGTGAAGCTGCCAAAAACGATGGCGCTCGCGCGCGCGAGATGTCCACCAAGGGCAAGCGATGTCAGCATGCGATCGATCCGATACGGGCGCTCGGTTACATCTTCGAGGACCAAAATTGCACCCGGCGGAACGACAAAACGACATCCTGCGGCCATCGCACAAGCTACCGTTAGGTTGCCCCCAACGAGCGTACCTCGTGCCCGGCCTCGCGAGAGAATCGTGAGCCCGCTCCAGCGTCGTGGGGCTTTCGCACGCTCGAGGGCATCGATAAATGCCTGCCGCTCGAAAGGTGTGATGGAACGACCAAGGCCCGTCACGTTCGGACCGTGAATCGAAGCAATGCCATGCGCATTCGCCATCGCATGCAGCGCCGTCACATCGCTAAACCCGACGATCCACTTCGGCGCTCGCGCGAACGCGTCCCACGGCAGCTTGTCGACGATGCGCATCGCGCCATAGCCTCCGCGCGAACACACGATCGCCGAGACTGCGGGGTCGAGCATGGCGCGCGCAAAATCGTCGGCGCGCTCGGTGTCCGTCGCAGCGAGATAGCCGCACCGGCCGACAACGCTACGCGTTAGCCTGACTCGATAGCGCATGCGGAGCCATGCAAGACCGCCAAGGATTTCTTTGCGCGGAGCGGGACTTGACGGCGCGCACACGGCCAGAAGCGATCCGGCCGGAGCGGCGGGTGGGTACACTTGTTCCCTTGACCTCATTTGGCGACCCGGTGATAGCTTGATTCTTCTATGGCATCGCGGTCTCTCGCTCGCCTTGGCGGAACGCTGAAAACAGTAGCGCCGTTTGCGCAGAGGTTCATGAACTCGGTCACGTCGAGCGTCGACGACTGGATGACAGCCAAACTCGGCGAAGAATTCAACGAGCGGCTCTCGCGCGTGCCGGTCAATCTCACATCAACGGGTGTCGACCCTTTCGGTCTCGATCCGCAATGGACAAAGTACACACTCGCCACCGCAGCCTTGTTGCATCGGCACTACTTCCGAAGCGAGGTTTTTGGCGCGGAAAACCTGCCGAAAGATCGCATTCTGTTGGTCTCCAACCACTCAGGTCAGATCCCGATAGACGCAGTGCTTATCGGCGCCTCGCTTTTCATGGATGTCGAGCCGCCACGATTCATACGCGCCATGGTCGAGAAGTGGACGCAAACGTTGCCCTTCGTTTCGCTCTTCTTCTCGCGTGTTGGCCAAGTCGTTGGTGTACCCGAGAATGCCCGCCGGCTGCTCGAAAACGAACAGGCGTTGCTCGTTTTTCCAGAGGGCACGCGGGGCGTGTCGAAAACATTCGACAAGCGCTATCAGCTTGTCGATTTCGGTCTCGGTTTCATGCGCCTCGCGCTCGAAACGGGCACGCCCATCGTGCCTATGGCGGTGATCGGCGGCGAGGAGCAGTACATCTCGATTGGCACTTTTGACTCGCTCGCAAAGCTTTTGCGCATGCCTGTTTTGCCCATCCTTCCGCAGCTCGCCCTGCCCTTTGGCGCACTGCCGTTGCCAACGCGCTATCGCATTTACTTCGGCGAACCCATGCGCTTCGCCGGCGATCCCGACGACGACGACGCCGTCATCGAAGAGAAGGTCTTCGTCGTGAAAGCCACGATCGAATCGATGATCCACCGCGGTCTCAAAGCCCGAAAGAGCATCTTTTTCTAATGTCCGCGCGCACGCCGACGTCAGAGCCTCCCTCTTCGGATCCGAGTGCATCCATGCGGGCAGCATGCGCACGCGGGCAAGGCACGATTCTCATTACGGGCGCATGCGGGCGCCTCGGCAAGCACCTGGTGCGGGCACTTCATCGTGAACGAAGGGTCGTCGCCGTCGACCGACGCCCCTTTGCCGACAAGCCGAAAGATGTCATCCACGAGCGGGTCGATTTACGCCGCAAGAAACTTAGAGACGTCTTTCGCTCTGAACCCATTGAGGCCGTCGTGCATCTGGGCGTCATGCATGATCCACGTGCCTCGCAGGCCGAGCACCACGCGTGGAACGTTGCAGGGTTTCAGAAACTGCTTGAATACGTCACACACTTCCAAGTGCCGAAGCTCGTTGTGTTGTCGAGCGCCAACGTTTACGGACCACAACCAGGCAATGCGCAATTTCTCGACGAAGAAGCGCCACTTCTCGCGAGCGCGCGCTTCAGCGAGATTCGCGATCTCATCGAGGTCGACATGCTCGCGCAGGGCTTCTTTTGGAAGCACCCTGACACCGAGACCGTCATTTTGCGCCCCGTCCACATTCTTGGCGTCGTACACAACGCCGCATCGAATTTTTTGCGGCTGCCAACCATTCCAACGCTCATGGGCTTCGACCCCATGGTGCAGGTCGTACACGAATTGGACGTCGTGCGTGCGCTCGAACAAACGCTCAGCCCAGGGAAACGTGGAATTTACAACATTGCGGGACCCGAGCCGCTGCCGATCTCACACATCATCAAGCTGCTCGGCAGACCGAGCATTCCGGTGCCGTACATGTTCGGCAAGGCGGCGCTCAAGCGCCTTTGGAATTTGCGGCTTTCAACCTTCCCCGCACCCGAGCTCGATCACATCCGCTACGTCTGCATGGTCGACGACCGGCGCGCGCGCGACGAGCTTGGCTACACGCCAAAAACATCAATCGAAGATACGGTGCGCAGCGTCGATCTGGGTCGCTGGTAAGCCTACCGAGAAGCCCATGGTGTACCTCGCGTTGATCTCGCTGCGTGGCTGCCATCCGATGCCACCGTGGCCGTTGTTGTAAGTGAACGCGTCGATGCCGAAAGGACCAAAGTAGCCGGCCATGGTGAGAGCCGCGGCAACGCGACGAGCTTCGCTCACGAGCGAGCTCCGACGGACACCATCCGGATCGTCGTGATCGCCGGTCACCCGTTCGGTAGAGAGCCATTGCCCGTAGCGATCGCACCTTTGCGTGACAAGATCGCCAAAGGTAGCCTCGCCATTTTGCTCAATCCATCCGTGAATCGCGTACTCGGTAACGAGCACGAGGTTCGGCTCGATTTGTACTCCACCGTCGCGTATCGCGGCCTCGACAAAGGCGCGGTCGGCCACGTTTCCGTGCGCCACTGCAACCACGCGTTGCCCGCGCCCAGACATACCGAACGCACGCTTGACTCGCCACGCATGGCCCAAAGGAGGCACAGCATCGAGCTTCGCCAGGGCGTCGTCCCGTGTGGTGACGAACGCTGCACCAGGCAGAGTCACGCCAAATGACGAACAGAACGCCCGGCTATTGACCGCACGCAAGACGCTGGTGGGTGGGCACGGCTCTGGCTCGGCTCCTGCGCGCCGGAGTAGCGCAAGGGCTCGCGGCGTTGGACAGAACGCCCGCCCAACGAACCCACGTGCCGAGCCTATCGCGGCGTCGTCACCAACGAGCACATCGCCCTGGCCAAGCAGCACTTTTGCGAGCCGCTCGATCTGCGGACGCATCGCAGAAAGCACGGCTTTTGTCGGTGTGTAAGAGCCGCGCGCGCCGAGCTCGAGATCGGCATCGAGGTTCAGCACCCAGGCGAATCGGGCATCCATCTCCATGCCTCGAGCTCGTCGACGAATGCGCTCGGCTGCCCTGCTTGCATGCGCGATGGACGATCGAGATTGGCTCCGCGCATGAGCATGGGCGACAGCGGCTTTGGCAGCGACGCGCGCCACGCCGCAAAGGTAAGACTGCCTTTGAAGCGCGAAAACCATTCAACACCAAAGCGCACATGATCGATCTCTTCGTGCCCAATGATTTCTTGCACACGCGCGCCGTCGTCATCGCCGGCTGCGCGAAAGCGTGCGGCGAACGCAGCGCTGTGCTCAACATTTGCGCTTTCGAGCCCTAGCCCCATCACGGCGACGAACGCCGCCGGATCGACGCTCGCAGGCACACGTGCCCAGAACCAATCGCGCACCGGGAAATCGCCGACGCGATAACCAAGTCGCTGGATATATGCAGCATACATGTTCATGTGGCGAATTTCGTCGAGCGCAAGGCGTAAAAGCCCACGTCGAAAATCACGCGGTGCGTCAGCAAACGCGAGCAACGCCCATGCCATGAGTTCAGCAGCCTGTAGCTCGTGGTGCCAAAAGGTATGAAGGGCGCGCGCGCGACCGAGTGGTGAGCGCAGGCCGCGCACTTTTCGGGCGCGCGCAACAACGACGAGCTCCGGCGGCCTTCCGGGCGCTGCAATCCGCCGTACCGGAGGGTCATTTTCCCACAAATCCGGCACCAGAGGAGGAGTCATTTTCGACGCGAGCGAAGTCCCGAGAACGTAATCCCAAGCCCAACGCTCCACTGTGCCGAAAGGAGGATGATGCATTGCGCAAACTGCGAGAGTATACTGTAATTGTATAGCAACAGCGTTTGGCTTGACCGAAACCTCGGTGTATAGCGAATTGAAGTGGTTGCTCACGTCCTGCCCTTCGAGAAGCCCGTTGTCGATCTCGTGGCTCGCGTGCGCGAGCTACGCACCCTGGCGGAAAGCGACAAGCGCTTCGAATCCGAGCTTCGCCGTCTCGAAGAAAGGGCCAATCGCATTGCACGCGAGCTCTTTGCGGATTTGTCGCCTTGGCAGAAAGTCCAGCTTTGCCGCCACCCGAACCGCCCTTACACACTCGATTACATCGGGCACCTTCTTGAAGACTTCGTCGAGCTGCATGGCGATCGCCGCTTTGGCGACGACGCAGCCATCGTCGGTGGCATAGGGCTTTACCGTGGGCGCAGTGTCGTTGTTGTCGGCCATCAAAAAGGCCGCACCACGAAGGAAAAGGCCGCCCGCAACTTTGGTCAGGCCCAACCAGAAGGCAACCGCAAAGCCTGCCGCCTCTACGAGCTCGCCGATCGCTTCAACATGCCCATTCTTACGTTCGTCGACACTCCCGGCGCCTACCCAGGCATTGGCGCCGAGGAGCGCGGGCAAAGCGAAGCCATCGGCGCGTGCCTCGCCGCCATGGCGCGCGTCCGCGTGCCCATCATCGCCACGATCATCGGTGAAGGCGGCTCGGGCGGCGCGCTCGCCCTCGGTGTTGCCAACCGCGTGCATGTCCTCGAATACGGCGTCTACAGCGTGATCTCCCCAGAAGGGTGCGCCTCCATTCTTTGGAAAGACGGCTCGAAAGCCGACGAAGCCGCGCTCCGGCTGCGCATCACCGCGCCCGAGCTGCTTCACCTCAAGGTTGTCGACCGCATCATCGAGGAGCCCGTCGGCGGCGCCCACCGAGATCCTGCCAATGCCGCACGTTTCGTCGACGAGGCCATTGGCGACGCGCTCAGCGAGCTATCGCAAAAAACTGCGAGCGAGCTCGTTCAAGACCGCTACAACCGTTTCCGGGCGCTCGGCGCGTTCGTTTCCTAATCGATACCTCATCGACGCCTGATCGAAAGATGCCTTCCACCAACATCCGCCTGGATAACAAAGTCGCCATCGTCACGGGTGCCAGCCGTGGCATTGGTGAATCCATCGCACGCGCCTTTGCAGAAAGCGGCGCGAATGTCGTCCTTGCCTCCCGCAAGATCGACGGCGTCACGAAAGTCGCCGAATCCATCGGCCCAAGCGCCCACGCCGTCGCCGCGCACACCGGCCGGCAGGGCGACTGTGTCACGCTCGTGCAAGCTGCCATCGAGAAGTTCGGCAAGGTCGACATCCTCGTCAACAACGCGGCAACGAACCCGTACTTCGGTCCTATGATCGACATCGACGAAGGCGCATGGGACAAAACCTTCGAGGTGAATGTAAAAGGCTACTATTGGCTCATTCGCGAGCTCGTCACTCACCTCCGGGCGCGCGAAGCCGCGGGCTCAATCGTCAATGTTGCCAGCGTTAGCGGCCTCATTGCGGCTCCTGCCCAAGGCGTTTACGCCATGACAAAGGCATCGATCATCTCGATGACCAAAACGCTCGCGTACGAGCTTGCCGCGAACAGCATCCGCGTGAACGCGATCGCGCCTGGTTTCGTCGACACACGCTTTGCGGCAACCATTCTCAAAAACGACATGCTGCTTGGCGAGGTGCTGCGCATGACTCCCATGAATCGCTACGCTCAGCCGAACGAGATCGCCGGCGGTGCGCTTTACCTCGCGTCCGACGCGTCAAGCTACGTCACGGGGCATACGCTGGTGATCGACGGCGGCATGACCATCGCCTAAGGCGCGGTCCTCTGGCCAATCCCGAGGGCGCGATGAATCGCGCCCCTACGATGATGCGTTTTGTTGGTTGTAGGGGCGCCATTCATGGCGCCCTACTGCGCACGGCGTGAGGCTCGCCACCGCGACGACACTGGCTCGTCAGGGTTGACGTTCTCGACGAGGTCGAGCCACTCTGAAACCTTACCCGATGCGGGGCCGAGCCATTCCATGCGGGCAAAACGCTTGAGCAACTGCGGGGTATGATCTCCACACCGCGCCGTGTCGCCGAAGGCCGAGCGAGCTAGGTCGATCTCGATCGCGGCGTCTCGCCATCGCTCTTCGGTCTGCGCGAGCCACGCGAGCGTGAGGTGGCGGTGCTGTCTTGGCTCGGCTTCGTCGACCACAATTTTCTCGCAGTCGAGAGCAAGCTGCTTGGCCTGTGGATCGCCCTTTGCGAGCGCAACTTGCACGAGCAAGAGCTTTGCTTCGAGATCACCCCATGGATCTTGAAGGCGCTCGAAGATCTTGGCAGCGACCGATGCGTGGGCGCCACCGGCCGGCAGGTCGCCTGTATCGATGGCGACAAGGGCGAGCAGTCGTTCGCATGCGGCTTCGCCGCGCGGGTTGGTGAGTTCACGAAACGCGGCGCGCGCCGAGAGCGCTCGGCTGCGAGCTGTATCCATCTCGGCGGCACGATGAGCGGCATGGCCAAGCACCACATCACACTGGGCCATGCCGAGCCGGTAGCCGATCGCGTCGAACGACTGGTGAGCGAAATTGGCGAGCTTGCATGCAGAGCGGTAACGACCGGCCGCTGTTTCGATCATCGCGAGAAGAACAAAACACTGCGCGCGGCCGAGCACATCGCCGACGGTCGCCGTGAGCATGCTGGCCTCGTGCAGCACCGCGCGCGCGCGCGTGTGCTCGCCGAGCAAGTAGTCGATCTCGCCGAGCACGACGAGGGCAGCAGACAGACCGCGCTCGTCTTCGAGCTCTTTGAACCGTGTGGCGGCGAGTATTACCTGCTCGCGTCCCTCTGCCGGCGCTCCCAGATCGCTCGAGAGATGCCCCAGGAGCAGAAGCGCGTGCGCCTCCCTCGTTCTGTCGCCAGCCTGCTGAAAGGCACGCTGAGAGCTTTCGCCAAACGCGCGTGCCTCTTCGAGCTTGCCAATGTGCCGGAGCGCCTCGGCGCGCCAGTACGCATACTCGGCCGCCGTAGCGCCGGAAACGCGCCCTTCGAGCAGCGTCAAATCTTTAAATGTTGCTGCTGTGTCGCGACCGCGCGCCCAGGCGCCCTCGATGAAGTCGAACATCACGCGCGCCGCCGCGTCGTTGTCGCCTGCACGCAGAAGGTTGCGCACGCGATGCTTCATGATGCGGCGGGAACCGACCTCGGGGTGATGCGCAAGCGCATCGGACGCAAGCCGAAAGATCGTGGGCGCATTGCTTTGCTCGTGCAAGCGTCCAAGCAAATGCTCGAGCAGTAGCGCGTGCGGCCAACGAAACTGATCGTTACCCGATGCGAGAAGGATCTGCGCGCGCGTGAGAACCACGAGCGCTTCGCGTGGGTCGATCTCGAGCGCCGTGAGTAGCGCTGTCAGCACCGGACTGCGCACGTCGTCACCAATGGCCGCTGCCGCGTACGCGGCAAGGTGCAGATGGACGGGCACCGCACGCAGGCGCTCATCCCACAGATCGGCCGTCGTGATGGCGCGCCCATGCAGCGCGTCTTCCGGCACCGTGTACTTGCCACCCTCGAGCGTAAAGTAACCACCGCCTGCCCACGCATGCAAAAGCTGCAGCGCGAAAAGCGGATTGCCGCGGCTTCGCGCGACCGCCGCGCGAACGGCGCTTTCGCGAAGCGGCAAGGTCGCACGAAGCAGCACCTCGGTTTCCTCCACACCGAACGGGCGCAGATCGACGACCTTGCCATTCCACTCGGCACGGAGCGCCTCCATCCGCGCGGCAGCATCGAGATCGGTCTCGAGCGCTTCGCTGCGCGCCGTTGCCACGATGATGAGCCGCAGGCGCGGACTATCGCGCTTGATGCGCGAGAGCGTTTCGAAGGTGTTCGCGCTCGTAAGGTGCAAATCGTCGAGCCAGATCAAAATGGGGCGATCTGTGCCAATGCGCTCGAGAACGCGACGCGCAACAGAAAAACGCAGCTCCGGCGTGTCGAGCACAAAGTGCTTGCCTGTTGGACCAGGCGGCAAAGCGGCGCCAGGTGGCGTTGGTCGTAGCCACTCGGCCGTGGCACTAACCCACGCGAGCTCGTCGCCCGCAACTCTGTCGATCCCCCAACGATCGAGAAGCGTTTGCTCGACCGTGTCGCGATCGGCACCCTGCAAACCGTAGAACGAATTGACAGCGCCCGTTAGTCCATCGAGCGGTGAAGGCGTACGGCCGTAGCGAGCCCGCAGCGGCCACATGAGTCCGCGCTCGTGGACCTGCTCGCACATCCACTCGGCAAGCCGGCTCTTGCCAACACCGGCTTCGCCAACGAGCAAAACCATGCGCTGCTTCGGCGAGTGCCCTGCGCACACCGAGAGCGCAAGATCCATAAGCTCTTGGCGCTCGCGATCGCGCGCTACCATTGGCGAGGGGCGAAGCGACAGGAGCCCTGGTGCAAGCGATTTCGCAGCCGCTAGGGCACGCCCCACATCCGGTGTGCTCGATGGCTCGGGCGGAGCCGCCGGCGTGCTTGCCACGGTCTCTTCGAGCGTGGGGCTGTGGCGAGGCCGGAATTGCGCCCATACTCGACGAGCATCGGCCGCAAGCTCAAAGCGATGCCACGGTTTTTTTGCGAGCAGGCGCTGGATGAAAATCGCAACCTGCGAAGGAACACCCTCGGGCAGCAAAGGCCGTGCAACAGGAACACGCTTGTGGGCGCGGAGAACTTCCTGCGTGGTGCCCTCGAAAACCTCCTTACCCGTGAGCACGCGGTAAACAATGCAGCCAAGCGCGTAGAGATCGGTTGCGGGGCCAACGAGTGTGGCCTGCTTGCGAATCTGCTCTGGCGCTACCCAGCCAACCGTGCCAGCGCCTGCGTGAACTGCGAGTTCTGGTTCGGGTGTGCCGTGAAGACGCGAATCGTGTCGGGACTCGCGAAGCCATGCAAGCCCCAAGTCGAGAACGTAAGCGCGTGGTCCCTTGCCCGTTGACGCGAGATCGAGCATCACGTTCGACGGCTTGAGATCGCCGTGGATCACGTGCCGCGCATGTGCATGCGCAAGACCGGCGAGCACCTGATCGACAAGAGCCCAGATGACAGGCCACGGCATTGTGGTCGTGTGCATCCACTCGTGGACGCTCCGGCCGGGCAGCACGTCCATCACGAGGTACGGTGAACCGTCGTGCAGTATGCCGAAGTCGCGAGCACGAACTAGCGCTGGGTGTTCGAGCGATGCAACGGCTCTTGCTTCTTGGTGGAACCACCAGCACTCATCGGCACGCGCAGCCTTTGCCTCCTCAGGGGGACGCAATCGCTTGAGCGCCACGCGCTCGCGACTTACCGAATCTTTGCAAAGATAAACAACACCCATTCCCCCGCGACCGAGCTCTTGAATCACCTCGTAGCGGTTTGCGAGGATCGTCCCAATCTCAGACGTTTTCTTTTCGGACGCTTTCGCGTCGTCTGCGCTTTTGGGTGCCTTCTGCCCCTGCATCATCGCGTAAGTGAAAGACTAACATTATGGCGATGCTTGCTCGACGGCTGCCTTCTTCACCGTGTTCGCCACGGGTCTAATACGGGGCATCGTGCGGAAAACGACATCCCAAGCTGGTGATGACACGCCGAAAGCGCCTTCGTAATCTCGATAATGATGGAGCATGTGGTGACGTCGAATGTACTTGCCGGCGCGCGACCTCTGCCTGAAGTGATGCACCGCATAGTGTGTGCCGTCGTAGCAGAGGTAGCCCGCAACGAAGCCCACGAAGATTGGTGGCGCCGCCGCTGCCCCGAACACGAAATAAAATAAACTGTAGAAGATGACAGCCAACGGCGCGCTCATGAGCAGCGGCATCACAAGACGGTCTTTGTCGTTCGGGTATTCGTGGTGAACGCCATGCATGAAAAAGTTGACTCTTTTGCTGAACGCCGTGCCGTTGTCCCAGTGGAAGACCCAGCGGTGGAGCACATATTCGGCAAACGTCCAAAGCAAGCCGCCACCCAACACCAGCCCGACATAGATGCCTGCAGACAGCCAATGCCTCATCCAGCTCCAATAGAGCACCCCAAGGGCAACCGGAATCCACACGACAAATGGCGTGGCCGGGTGGATGCGCGAGAGTTTCTCGAGCAGCTCGTTTTCGAACATGCGGCAAGTTTCAGGACGCTTCGCCCCACCGCGCGATGGACTCGATGGTGCCGCGTCGTCCATGTTGGAGTCAGCATTCATGCTCATTGCTCCTCGAGAAAAGCAGAGAAGACAGACCGCCTCGTTAGCACGACCCTGATTTTGGCGCACGCGCTTGCCGCGGCCGCGCGCGGCGGCCACGACTCCGCCGGATTTTACATTTTCGAAGCTCTTCGAATACCCGACAAAACAGGCTGATCGCACGTCTTGCAAACTCGAGACTTGACGCGGCACCAAGAGTTGTAGAGTACAGGGGCCTCTCATGGCCGACCAGGATAGGTTCGCGCGCGCACTCGTAGCTCTTGCCCGTGGTCTTGGACGCATCGGGCGGGAACGAGCACGTGCGGGCGATGTAACACCGCAACAAGCCGAAACGCTCGAACTCATCGCAGAGCACGGCGCGCTGTCAACTTCGATGCTTGCCACACTGCTTGGCATCGACCCGTCGACGGCAAGCCGCAACCTCTCTGGTCTCGAACGTTCAAGCCTCATCGCGCGCCAGAAAGGCTCTGAAGACGGTCGTCAGACCGACGTGCGCCTGACACCGCGCGGCCGCCGAACAGCTCAGTCCGTCGGTTCGAGCACGAACTCGGCCTTCGGTTTATTGCTCGACAAAATTCCCCGCAACGAGCGTACCCGCGTTGTGGAAGCGCTGGAAGTGCTGGCGCGGGCGCTCGAGGCAACTAAGTAGGCGCCCACAAGGGGTGCCCCTACAACCATCAAAACGCATATTCGCAATCGGGCGCGATGAAAATCGCGCCCCTACATCCAACAACGCAAATCGTAGGGGCGCCATGAATGGCGCCCCTACTGCGTTTTCGCGAATTCTCTAGCTTTCCGCCGCCGCGCCACGCGGACCACGCCCACGCCGTACGTGCGGGGCAATGCCCCCTTTGCGGCCAGCGTCGCGCGCCTCGGCACTTGTGAACTGATGCGCGGTTCCAGCAGCGTGAGCGGCCTTGCCACCTTTGCTTGCGATTTCGCTTACTTTGTTGCGATCCATCGCGGCAAAACCGCGAGGACGACGCGGACGCGGAGCAGGCTCGACGACCACCGGAGCTTCTTCCGAAGCAACAGGGACGGAGGACGTGTTCGAATCGAGGACGGAATTCATGAAATCTCCATGAGAGTAAGAGCGCGCGGTCACCCGCCCCCGGGGGAGGCCGCATTGAGGACCTCCTCGGACCGAACGGCGCGTTGTCTAGCACGGTTCTGCTCCGAGGCAATTGATGAGACGCGTGAGGCGTCCAATTTATTCTGTGCTTTGCAGAACGAAACGCTTTGGCCACCTACGCGCTCAACAGCAACAGAAAATTGCACCCACGCTAGCGACGTAAGGCAGGCACAGGGGTCTGCCCCTACGTCCAAATACGAAAAATCGTAGGGGCGTATGGCCGTACGCGCCTACGCGCAACCGCCAACAGAACATATTCGTAGGGGCGGCCCCCCGTGGCCGCCCTAACTGGGGCTTTGTGAATTCGCCGTCGCGCCCTAATTCCCTAATTGAGGTAGCGACGCGAAAGGTGACGCACGGCTTCGGCTGTTCCTCGCTCGATTTGGGCTTGGATTTCGGGCGGAGGAGCTGCGTCGTCAACAAGAATTCCGAGCTGGCCATTGTCGGCAAAAAACCCGCCCGCGCGCTTGTGCCCATCCCGGTCAACCGAAATCGCCTGAACTGCAAGATCGTGAACACGACCACCAACAAGTACCCGGACGAAGCCGAGCAAACGACCCGCACCGGGCGTGCCTACCTGGGCTCCGTTTTGCATAAAGAGCAAACTAAGCACGGAGGATACCGAGGCAAGGGGCGACAGACAGCCTTTGCATCACGCTCGAGCCGTGTATCCTTGGAGGGTTTTTTAAGGAGGGCCCGTGCAAATTGCAATCGTTGGGTTAGGCAGAATGGGTGGCAACATGGTCACGCGCCTGCTCGGTGGCGGCCACCATGTCGTTGCGTTCGATCGCGATCCAAGCGCGGTCAGTCGGCTGGCGCAACAAGGGGCAACGCCGGCGTCGTCGCTCGCCGACGTGGTTGCGAAGCTCGCAGGCCCGCGCACGGTCTGGGTGATGGTCCCATCCGGCAAGCCAACGGAGGCAACCATCTCCGAGCTCGCGACGCTTCTGTCTCCGGGCGACATCGTTGTCGACGGCGGCAATTCGAACTTCCGCGATTCGACTCGCCACTCTGACGAACTCGCGAAAAGGCAAATCCGCTTTCTCGACGCAGGAACCTCGGGCGGCATTTGGGGACTCGAGGTCGGTTACTGCCTCATGGTTGGCGGCGACAAAAGCGCGTTTGACCACGTGCTACCAGCTATGACCACGCTCGCACCAAAGGGCGGCCTCGGCTACTTCGGCAAAGCCGGAGCAGGCCATTTCGCCAAAATGGTCCACAACGGCATCGAATACGCAATGATGCAATCGTACGCGGAAGGCTTCGAGCTACTCAAGGCAACCGACTACGGCTACGACCTTCGCGAAATCACCAAAGTGTGGAATCACGGCAGCGTCGTGCGCAGCTGGCTCCTGGAGCTCGCCGAACGTGCGTTCAACGCCGACCCGGAGCTAAGCGGACTCAAAGCCTATGTCGACGACTCGGGCGAGGGGCGCTGGACGATCAACGAGGCCGTCGCGCACGCTGTGCCGGTGCCAACCATCGCCGCGTCGGTCTTTGCTCGCTTTACATCACGGCAAACCAATTCGTTTGCGATGCGCGTGCTTGCAGCCTTGCGCAACGAGTTCGGTGGTCACGCGGTCCGCAAAACATGAAAACCTTGCCCGTGCACCTCGACAATCCACTGCGAAAGGGACTCATCGAAGACCGCACAGGCGATGCGTGCGCGGTCGTCATTTTTGGTGCATCGGGGGATCTCACGCGCCGCAAATTGGTACCTGCACTCTACAACCTTGCGGTGAGCCGATTTCTGCCGAGCGGCTTTGCCATCGTGGGCGTTGCGCGACGCGAGAAATCCGACGACAGCTTCCGCGCCGAAATGAAAGAGGCAGTATCGGCCTTTTCACGGCGCCAGCCCATTGACCCTGGCGTGTGGTCGGACTTCGAGCGCGGCATCGGTTACGTTGCCGGAACCTTCGAGTCGCCCGAAACGTACGAAAAGCTCCGCCAGCACCTCGATCGAATCGACGCCGAGCGAGGCACTCGAAAGAGCCGTCTTTTCTATCTCGCGGTGTCGCCAAATGACTTCGGCGTCATCATGCAGCGCCTCAATGCAGCCGGTCTCGTTTCGCCTGCCGTGACAACGCCAGGCGGGCCCTTTGCGCGCGTGATTATCGAAAAACCCTTTGGTCAAGATCTCGCAAGCGCACGCGCACTCAACATGGCCGTGGCCGAGACCTTCCAGGAGAAAGATGTTTTTCGCATCGACCATTACCTTGGCAAAGAAACGGTGCAAAACTTGCTCGTTTTTCGTTTCGCCAACAGCCTGTTCGAGCCGCTCTGGAACCGCGAACATATCGATCACGTCCAGATTACCGTTGCCGAGGAAATCGGCGTGGAAGGCCGCGGCAAGTTCTACGAGCAAGTTGGAGTGACGCGCGACATCGTCCAAAACCATCTCATGCAGCTTCTTTGCCTGACGGCCATGGAGCCGCCGATTTCGCTCCATGCCGATGCCGTGCGCGACGAGAAGGTCAAGGTGCTGCGCTCGCTTCGCCCAATGGAACCGCACAGTGTGCAACAGAACGTAATTCGCGGACAGTATGCGCGCGGATACGTCAAAGGCGAAGAAGCCCTTGGTTATCGGGACGAGCCGAACGTCGAGAACGACTCGCGCGTCGAAACTTTCGTGGCCATGCGTGTTTTCGTCGACAACTGGCGCTGGGGAGGCGTGCCTTTCTTCGTGCGCGCGGGCAAGCGCCTCGCGCGGCGCGTGACAGAAATCGCGATCCAGTTCAAGCAAGTGCCCCACGGGCTGTTCCATTCGCCCGACGGCGGCATCGCCCCCAACGTGCTGTCGATGCGCATCCAACCCGACGAAAGCATCGCGCTGCGCTTCACGACGAAAGAGCCGGGGCAGCACACGATCCTCCGCAACATGGCGATGGACTTCCACTACGGAGCGGCATTCGGCTCGAACACGCCCGAAGCCTACGAGCGCCTTTTGCTCGATGCCATGCGCGGAGACGCCACGCTTTTCACGCGTCACGACGAGGTCGAAGAGCAATGGGCCTTTGTCGACCAGGTGTTCGATGCATGGCGCAAAGAAGCCAGCATCCCCCCGCCCTTTTACCCTGCCGGAAGCTGGGGTCCCGAGCAAGCCGACGACCTCATTGCACATAGCGGGCGCCGGTGGAGAAAGCCATGACCACCTCGAAAGAGACGTCCGGCGGGGAAAAGCCCCAAGACCTCATCGCGCGACTCGAACGAGAGCTCACCGATCTCTGGAAGCCGCCTACGAATCCGACCGAATTGCCCATGTCGCGCGTCTGCATGATGAACCTCGAAGTCATCGCAGAGTCTGCCGATGTACTCGACCATTACATGTCCGTGGTGGACGCAGTCACAGCCGCCATTCCCTCGCGGGCGATCGTCGCATCTGTCGAACCGAACGCGCCGGACGATCCTGACAATGAGCTTGAAGGATCGGCCACGGCGATCTGCTCAGTCGAGGGCCAAAGAAAGATTTGCGGCGAGCGCATCACGCTTTCGGCAAAAGGCCCGGGGTGCGCTCGACTGGCAAGCGCCATTCTCTCGCTACGCATTGCGGAGATCCCAACGGTGCTCGTGTGGCTCGGGCACGTGCACCTGGGCAATCCAATCTTCGAGGATCTCGCACAAAGCGCTGACCGCATCATCATCGACAGCGAATTCACCTCGCTTGCCTCGCTCGTGCATCTTGCATCTTGGGCGCGCAAACGCCGCGAACGCGGCGAACGAGATGCGCGTGGGCCCAACGTGGCCGATCTTGCGTGGACACGACTTGCGCCCTGGCAAGAATTTCTCGCGCGATTCTTCGACAATGGCGCGCATGACGCGCATGCGGGCCTCGCGATGAAGATTACAAAGCTCGAACTCGTTCAGGCCTCGGAACCTGGAGAGGACCTCGGCCCCGAACCTGCGCTACTTCTTGGATGGCTCGCAACGCGCCTCGGTTGGAAAATCTCGCCGCCCGTAGGGGCGCCATTCATGGCGCCCGACCAGGGCGCGATGAATCGCGCCCCTACAATCAACCAAACGCAATTCGTAGGGGCGTATGGCCATACGCCCCTACTCGAGCGCCCCGACGGCGTGCCCGTTGTACTCGCTTTGCGTTCGGTGGCGCGCCCTTCGGGCGTTGCCCCCAAGGCCCTTGCTGCCCTAGCGATCGAAGCGCAAAGCGACAATCAAAAAGCTAGCTACCGAATCGTGCGCGAGCTTGCGAGCGGAATGGAAGGCAACACGCCCGACAACGACATGGTTTCTTGGCGGAAAGAGATCACGGGCGCTGCGCCTGTCGAGCAGCGCTTTCGCCTTGGCTCGAACAAGGCAGCCAAGTGGCTCGAGCGAACGCTGCATCGAAGGTCGCACGATCCAGCGTTTGACGAGTCCGTCGAATTTGCTGAGCACCTAATAGGGATTTCGCCATGACGAGTAGAGACGTCAGGATCAAGTACACGCAGCCAGTGATCACCCTCATAGGAAATGCCGCCAACGCCGCGCGCGTAGCCGCTTGGGACATGGCAGAGTACGTGCGCGAAGCCATCGCCGATCATGGCGCGGCGTACATCGCGCTTTCCGGAGGCTCGACGCCAATTCCAGCCTACGAGGCTTTCGCGCAAAACCCGCATGACGAGCAAAACAAGGAAGAGTCGATCGATTGGTGTAAGGTGCATGTTTTCTGGGTCGACGAACGCGCCGCTGCACCAACGAGCGATCGAAGCAACTACTTTGCTGTGAAAAAAGCTCTTGTGGATCGAGTGAATATCCCCGAGGCAAACGTTCATCGAATGCTCGCCGAGGCAGAGAACCTGGAAGCGGCCGCTGCGCAATACGAAGCCGTCTTGCGCGCATCCATTCCCAACGTGGCAGAAGGAATGCCCCAGCTCGATCTCGTCGTGCTCGGCGTGGGCGACGATGGGCACACCGCCTCGCTTTTTCCGGGGGATCCCGCGGTGCACGTACGAGACAAGTTGGCCGTCGCCGTGGCTGCCAACGCCGAGCATGGGCGCGAGGCGCGCATGACACTCACGGCGCCGATCCTCGAAAACGCCCGCGACGCCATCATCATCACGCTCGGCAAATCAAAGTACGAACCTTGCGGGCGTGCGTTGGCAACAGAAGGAAGTGTCGACGAAACGCCCGCACGCATCATCCAAAACTTCCGCGGATGCACGACGTGGCTTTTCGATTCCGAGGCCCACTGCAATCTCACACAGGAAGAGCTACTCGAACACTCGATCCTTTAAGCCGAAAGCGGTCGCGCCGCCACCTCTCGAAGGCGGGCGTCGAACGCTGGGAAATAGGACGTTGTCTCTGTTTTCGCTCGCTCGGCGAAGCCTCGCTCGAGCCCCGCAACGTCACGCTCGATCGCGCAAAGCATCATGCGCGCGTCCGAATCTTCGTCGGACGAACCGCTGATTGCCAAATGCTGCTTGGCATGAGCCGTCGCGAGATCGAATCGACCCGCTACGAAATAGGCGAGAGCCGCACTCTCCTGCGCGTGATGGCAATACGGAGCGGCGTCCACTGCCTGAGCCCCGAAAGGGACGGCTTCTTCGGCGCGCAGCATTTTGGCGAGCAGGATCCCCAGGCGCTCGGGACCAACGTGTTCGTACGGGTGAAGCTCGAAAAGCTTGCGAGCGAACTCGAGCGCCTGGTCGATTCTGCCATGATGGGTAGCGCGATCTTCCATCGCTGAAAGTGCTTCGCGATCTTTTGAATCGAGCGCGTAAGCCTTCTCTGCGGCCACGTCAGCCTCGGCTTCCCGATCGTTGATCGAATAGGCATACGAGAGCTCTGCCCAGATACTCGGTGTGTCAGGAAGGTGGCTCGCCATCGCGTCAAGCATGGCCGAATCGCCAGCCTCCGCGCGCTGGCCACTCTCACGGATCTTCCAATCGAGCTTTTCTTCTTCGTCGTCCTCGTGCTCCGCGCATACCGCGGCCGCGGCTGCGGCAAGCTCCGGTTCCGAGCTCCTTGCGCCCCAGTAGATGTTGAAGGCGAGGTGCTTGGGGACGACTCCGCCGTTGGCTTCGAGGATCGCGCGCACCGTCGGAAGGGCCTCGTCCATGCGCCCGGCGAGGCGCATCGTCGAAAGCCAGTCGGCTTGCGCTTTTTCTTCGAGGGATGCGCCGAGCTTACTTTTGCCCTCGGCGTCGACGAACGTGCGACACAACTCGAGAGCGCGTTCGTAGCGTTGGTAGCCCCGATGCCATGAGCAGAAACGAAGCGTCGCCTCGGCGGGTTTCTCGCTTGCCTGCAACGCTCGTTTCCGAGCTCGCTCTGCCTCCTTGGGGCGACCGAGCTTGCCCAGCACCATGCCCTGAACCTCGAGATCCCACTCGTACGGATCTTTCGTTTCCGCGATCGGCGTGATGATGTCGAGCGCGCGCTCGGGATCGGACATGTAAAGAAGCAGCGCGAGCTCACGACGGGAAGATACCCACGTCGGTTCGCTCGCAATCACTCGCTCGAACAGCTTGATCGCCTCGTCGCGCGTCGCCAGGTTCCGTGCGAGGAGCAGGGCCAACCTGTGGGCGAGCCAGGTGTCTTCGGGCGCTGTTGCCAACGCGTTGCGGTAGACGGCGATGGCGTGACCTCGTTGCCCAGCCTCGTCGAGCTCGGAGGCAACTGCACGCTGAAAGGAACCATCGGAGGCGCAGGACTCGGCGAGCTCCCTCAGTTTGCCAGCCGCCGTCTCCGTGCTGTCTTGCTCGCACATCAACGCGAATAGGGGCGCAACCAATTCGCATCGTGAATCAAGCGCACGGATGGCTTTCGACAACGCGGCAATTGCCTCCGCCCCTTTGCCTCGCCGCGCGAGAACATCGGCGAAGGCAAGCCACGTCGTGGCGTCTGCGTCGCGGGCCGTTGCCTCCGACAGGAGCCGCTCGGCGCGTTCTCGGTCGCCACTCGCTTCGCACGCGAATGCCAGACCGCGGATGGACGTAAGCCGGTTCGGAGCGATCTTCGTTGCAGCCTCGAAAGCGGCGACGGCGTCGGCGTTGCGAGAGGTGCGAAGCGCAAGGATGCCAACGAGCTCGTGAACGAATTCATCGTTCGGCGCGAGCTCCCGGCCAAGCAACGCAAAGTGCATCGCGCGCCGCAGGAGCTCCTCTTTGGAGCGTTCGATCGGATGAGTGACTTCGACGTTCGGCTTGGTGAGGAGACGACGGCGCTCGGCATCTTCGAGGTCGGTGTCGAGCTCCTGAAGCTGGCGCACGTACACATCTGCGAGCCTGATGTACGCACTCGCAGAGTCGGGCGAAAGGCGCAGCCCACGTAGCAGGTGACGTTCCCCGGCTGCAAAATCACCGGCTAAGGCACGCGTGTATCCCATCCCCATGACGTTGTTTCCGTCGCCGGGATCTTTCGTGCTTGCCTCGAGATATTGCACGAAGGCCTCGTCGAAACGGTTTCTGCTCATCAGCCAGCTCGCGTGCAGCTGATGGGGCCACTCGTCGCCGGTGAAACGCGTGCGGATCTCGAAGAGCCCTGCGAGCGCTCGCGACTCGGCCTCCTCGGTGCCACGCACCGACGCAAGCGCCTCGAGCGCCCGCCACTTGCGATGCCACGCGAGCTTGAAGTTAGGGTGAAGCGCGATGGCGCGATCGGCGATTCGGATGATCTCGTCGAAGACCGCATCCGCCCCGCCGGAAAATGAGCCCTGATCTCGGCGGCGATCGCAATCGTCGAGCACCACGAGGTGTTCTTGGTCGACGAGATCGCTCTCGTCGCAACGCCGAGCGAACTCTTCTGTCGCCGCTTCTCCCGCACGACCGAGCACCAGCAGCGCGCCGTTGCCGAACAGATCGCCGGCCGCTTCCGTCCACGCAAACGGCTTGTAGATAGGGCGATGCGTGGCCGGATCGCTCGTGATGAAGAGCCCCAGGCCAGCGTCGTAGCCCGTGAGCACCGCAACGTGCGATGTCATCGAATACTCCTCCTGCAAGATGACGGGCAGGCCGATGTCGATCGCGCGCTTGAGTCGTGCCCTTGTCGCCGCGATGCGTCGGGCAACGACGCCGTGATCGGCGAGGAACGTGACGATGGCACGCATGGGCGTCCCTGTCTCACGCTTGACGGTTTTCGCGATGTCATCCTGCGTGATCTCGATTCCGAGATAACGCAGGCACAGCTCGAGAACCGCCGGACCGCAATAGTTATGCTTCTGGTAAGTCGACGGGAAAACAAGTGCTCTGCGGGGAGCTTCCTCCGGGCGGGCGAGCGCTGCTTCGAGAGCTTCGATGCGGTCCCACGCGTAGCGACCTACAGGGGTATCCGGAGCGCTTCGCCACACCACGCGAAGCTGCTCGAGCGCATCGCTTCGGCGTCCGGCTGCAGCGAGGGCGATGGCGTAACCGATCCTGTCGTCGCCTGCCCGATCACTGCGCGCACCACGCTGGGCGATCTCCTCGCGAAGGCTCCGCTCCGCGGCGTAATCCTGAACGGCAGCGTAGGCCGACGCACGAAGACGAGCACCGCGAAGCCAATCAGGCGACGTCGACGGAATCGGTGCAAGCGTCGCGTGGCATTTTTCGAAGTCACCAACCACATAGGCAAGGTCGGCATCGAGGACACGAGCCAACGTGGCTTCCGGTGCAATGCGCCGTGCCTCTGCGGCGAGGACAGCAGCGCGTTCGCGATCGTCGGCCCACTGGGCAAGCCTTGCCTCCGCGCACACGAGCTCCACGCGAGTACCCACCGCCTCTCGACCAGCACGGGCCCATTTCGCTCCCGATTTAAAAGCGCGCTTGATGCCGTACGAGTGAGCGACAAGAGCATACGCTCGGGCGCGGTCGTCCGTGGACAGCGGCGTTTCGCTCGCGAGAAGGTCCTCGAGGGCAAAAATAGCATCGTCGAGATCACCCTCCCCCGCGTACAGCGTGACGCTTGCACGCGCGACAATCGCAGAGCCCTCGGTGGACGTCATGCCCTTGGAGAGCTTGATGGCTTGCTGGTATTGCTCGGCATCGAGCAGGCGAAGGATCTCGGCAGCAGCGTCGGTCTCAGGTGTGCTCACGATGCGTTCTCCTCGTTCGTGATGCGGACTCCGGGGGCTATTCGCAAGAGCCGTTCGCGATCCGGTGCCAAGTGGACACTGCCGAGGATCTTCTCAATGCGTACGAGCATGAGCAACGCATCGGGGTGTGCTCCGGCAACGGCAAGCAACTCGTCACGCCCCGATTCGTCGCCGCGCGCGAGAAGCGCTCCGGCGCGCGCACCTTTGGCGCCCCACACGCTTCCGAAGGGCAGGCTGTCGCGAGAGATGGCGTCGATCCACGTCTCCGAAAGACGTTCGACGTCGGCCCATCGCTTTGCAGTAATCGCTGCGAATATGGCCGGTTCAAGGTTGAACGAACCTGGCTTTGCCCGTTCGGCCGCGATATAATGCTCAGTTGCGCTGTTTGCGTCACCGAGATCTGCAAGCAATCGCGCGAGGCCAAAGGCAATGTCGAAGTGATCGCTGCGTTCGGCCGCTTCCGCTCGCAAAAGGAGGTCACGTGCGAGCTCGCGGCAACCGACCTGCACTAGCACCGAGCTCGCGTAGAGTGCACCGTTGGGAAGAACATCGGTAATGCGCGCGCGGACGGCGGCAGCGTCTTCCGTGCGTTCGGTCCTCTCGAGCGCACGCGCGGTGATCTCCCAGAGGGCTGCCGGCGCGAGCGCGGGATCCAGCGGTTGGATGAAGGCTAGCGCCCCTTGTGGATCGCTCGCGAGGAGGTCATACGCGCGCAGCAGGATAAGCGGAGGGAACCCGGGAGCGCGCTCGAACAGATGTGCAGCGAGCTCGCGTTGTCGTGCAATCTCGACCTCGCTTGGATGCGTGACGCGAGCGAGCCCCTGCAAGAGCCACCAACTCGTGGTGATGTTGCCCATGCCCTGCTCCGCGACCACCGACTCCAGCAACCGAACGGCGTCGTTGTCGTAGCCAAGGACATGCAGCGTGAAGGCGATGTCGTACTCCGGCCCGCCGTCGCCCCTGCAAAGTGAGACCACCTCGGCGATGCGTCGATAACGTTCTTCGGCCGTCCAGCCATACGCGGCCGCCCGCACAGCAGTAGAGGCGATGGTGATGTCTTTGGTGTGGCGCAGGGCTTCGGTGAAAACACCATAGGCACCTTGGATGTCGCCGGTGGCCCAGCTGGCGGTGCCGAGGGCGTGCCATGCCGCAGCGTGGCTTTTATCGAGCGCCAACGCCGCCTCTGCCGCGGCGCGCGACGCCTGCCATTGCCCGGTGATCGCCATATGGCGCGCCATGCGGACATGGGGCCAGACGGCTTTTGTGTCCACTTGGCTCGCAGTGCGTAAGGCTGCTAAAGCCTCGTCGGTTTCTCCTTCGGCTTCGTGCACAGACGCGAGAACCATCCACGCATTGGCATCCGTGGATTCAAGCTCTGTGGCGATCTCTGCGCAGATGCGCGCCGACTCGTATTTGTTGCTCGCGAGCGCCAGGCTCGCGAGACGCGTGTATCCCACGGGCAAATCGGGGCGGAGGGCAACGGTGCGCCGAAAGAGCCGCTCGGCGAGTCCGTCCCAACCGAGATACGAAACGAGGCGCGCCTCACCGAGGACATTGCGATCGTCGAACGGATCGCGCGCAGCGGCCTCGGACCAAGCGAGCGCCGACTCTTCGTGGCGGCCTTCGTAGCCAAGCGTTTCTGCGTAGAACTGCAGCGGCCACTCCGCGTCGAGCAGACGCTCGCGAGTCCGCGCGTACCAAGTGTATACTACGGAACACGGGGCGTGGCCGTCTCTTACCTGCTGCAGGAGCGCTTCGCCGAGCAGCTTGTGGGCGACCGGCAGGCTCTCCGCCCCTTCGACGGCGTCGCTCATCGTCCTCACGATGAAACCTACCGGCGGAACGGCACCATCATCGCCACAACGGCACGCATCGATGGCAACAAGGCGTGGATCGTCGGCGAGCTCCTTGTCGTCGACCGACGTGGTGGGAAGAACGAGCGCCCCGCGCCCAAACATCTCGCATCTGCGCCACTGCTCGTCGGCGCTCGCAAGTTGCACCTTGGCCGTTTTGATGTCTTGCACGAGGAGCACCCGGCCGACCGCGTCGAAACCGAGCACCCGCACGATTCCATCCGTTGTCGGACGTTCCTCTTCGAGAAGGACGGTACATCCTCGGGCCAGCAAGCCGGAAAGCTGTTTCTCGTCGACAACGATCCTCGCACCCTCCATCGGGCGACGAGAAGAAGCTGGCGAAGCATCAGAGTCCGGCCCGCTCGGCGTGAGGGCCCGACGCAGCTCGGCAAGCGAACCCATCGCATCCACCGGAAGCGGTGGGCTGGGCACCGCAAACGCCCAACTTGGTCCTCGTTCGACTGTGCCCACCTCGCGATCGAGCGCCGTCATCAGGTCGCGTGCGACGGCATGCACACGTCGTGCAGCGAACGTTCCGCTGCGGGTGGCGTCGTCCACCAACTTGCCCAACTGCTCGCGCGCCTCGGCGCCTGCCCCTCCTGCCCACCGCGCAAGCGCCGCTGCCAGGCGCGGCTCGAGAGCCAACTCGCTCGATCCAAGCAGAGCGGCAGCTTCGTCGAAACGCGCTGCTGCTCCAGCGAAGTCGTGCGCACCGAGCAGCACGGAGGCTTCGTTCGTTCGCTCGTCGCTTTGTACGAGCTCGTCGACCGTGGATTCGGACGCCTGCGCATGGGTCGTCGGAATTCGACCGAGTAGTCGCTCGGCGCTCCGCCGGGCCCCAGCTCGGCGGAGCCGGTGGGCGGTTGCATGCGCCAGGACCGCCGCATCCTCAGCGCCGGTGGCGATCCGCTCGTGCGCATAGAAAACGAGATCGACGAGAGCACCCGCGTCACGGCGAGCAAGCTCTGCGCGAAGTCGCCGGACATGCCCGACCACCGACTCGGACCTCGCGTCCCTCCCATCCTCCAAGCCACGAAGTTCGAAGGCGAGCAATCCGAGCTTGCCCGTTGCGAGCAGATCGTCGAGCTCCTCAATCTTTGGCTGGCCCATTCATCCTCCTCACATCCGATGAGGCAGAATGTACCAGATAGCGGACTAAAGCCAGGCTTCGATCTTTTGGACGACCGCATCGACCGTAAGGCCAAATTTTTCAGCAAGCACCTTGTCTGGTGCGCTCGCGCCGAAGTGGTCGATGCCAATCGACAAGCCGCCGTCTCTAACCCACTGGCGCCAAGGGCCCGTGACACCGGCCTCGATCGACACGATGCGAGCGCCCTTCGGAAGGACGGCTTCTCGATACGATGCATCTTGCATAGAAAAGATTTCAAGGCACGGCGCACTGACGACGCGCACCTTTTTGCCGGCCTTCTCGAGCTCTACGCGCGCCCCCACGGCAAGGTGGACTTCGCTGCCCGTAGCAACCATGACGATGTCGGGGCTTGCGCCTGTGGCTTCTTGCGCAACGTAGGCGCCACGAAGAACGAGGTTCGGGTCAAAGCCCGCATCACGCTCGATGGCTGGAAGCTTCTGGCGCGAAAGCGCAAATGCCGTTGGCGCTTTCTTGCGCGAAAGAGCCATCACCCACGCAGCAGCGCACTCGATGCCGTCGGCAGGGCGCACCAGCGCAAGGTTCGGGATGACACGCAATGCCCAGTAGTGCTCGATGGGCTGATGTGTGGGACCGTCTTCGCCGAGAAACACCGAGTCGTGCGTGAAGATCCACAAGCAGGGCAACTCGCTCAGCGCCGACAGGCGAATGCTTGCGCGCATGTAGTCGCTAAAAACGAGGAACGTTGAACCGAAGGGAATGACTCCCCCGGAAAGCGCCATACCGTTGCACACTGCACCCATGCCATGCTCGCGAATGCCGAAGTGCAGGTTGCGTCCTGAAAACGCGTTTGCATCGATGCTTCCACCCTTTTTGATGAGCGTTTTGGTGGAAGGCGCAAGATCGGCCGAGCCACCCATGAGCGACGGCACTTGATCGGCAACGACTTGCTCGAGAACGCCGGACAGCGAGCGCGTTGCGTCGTCTTTGGCCGGCACGGCTGCAAGCAGCTTGGCGAACAAGTCGGCCGGAACGTGGCTCGACTCGAATCGATCGAGCTGACCCGCGAGATCGGCATTCGCGCGGCGCCACGCTTCGTACTTGGCAACCCAAGCTTGCTTGTCTTTCGCGAGATCGCCCGCGCGATCTTGGAAGAGTGCATAGACCTCGTCGGGCACGAAAAAAGTTTTGCCGGGATCGACCCCGATGTTCTTCTTCGTGGCCGAAACTTCTTCGTGGCCAAGAGGAGCGCCGTGCGCTTCGGCGGTGTCGTGGGCGTGAGGCGCGCCGTTGGCGATGTGCGTGCGCGCAACGATGAACGACGGCCTACTTTTCTCGGCCACCGCGTTGTCGAGTGCAACGCGGATCTGCTCGTGGTCGTGGCCGTTGATACGCTGGACGAACCAGCCATATGCCTCGTAGCGACGGCCTACGTCTTCGCTGAACGCAAGACTGGTTTCGCCTTCGATCGTGATTTTGTTGTCGTCGTAGATGGCAACGAGGTTCGACAAACCAAGATGCCCGGCAAGGCTCGACGCCTCGCCACTCACGCCTTCCATCATGTCGCCGTCGGAACAAATCGTGAAAATTCGCACGGCGTCGAAAGGCTCACCGAAATGCCCTTGCTTCACTTTGGTCGCAAGCGCAAGGCCCACGGCGTTGCCGATCCCTTGGCCGAGTGGCCCTGTGGTTGCCTCGACGCCCACGGTGTGACCGTGTTCCGGGTGGCCGGGTGTTTTGCTTCCCCACTGGCGGAATTGCCGAAGCTCGCTCATCGGCAAGTTGTAACCTGCAAGATGAAGCATGGAATAAAGCAGCATGGACGCGTGCCCGGCCGAAAGAACGAAGCGATCGCGCCCCAGCCAGTTGGGATCGGTCGGGTCGTAGCGCAAGGTGCGCGTCCAGAGCTCGAAGGCAATGTTGGCAAGCCCCATTGGCGTGCCGGGGTGGCCGCTATTCGCCTTCTCGACCGCGTCAATCGAAAGCGTTTTGATGGTGCTCACCACAACGTCAACTTGCTTCGGCGTGTACACGCGCGTCATGGCCCCCTCCTAGAAAGCACGCACGCTATCACGAATGCTAACGTCCAACCGTGCGGGCAACCGCTCTGGCATGTGCCGCTGCGCCGAGCAACCCCACCTTTGACTCGGTCACAACGGCAATAGGAATTTTCTCGAGCAGCGAACGCATTCGCCCTTTGTCGACAAATGCCTCGACGAACGGGGAAGCCGCGGGAGCGGCTTTGCCTTGACGACGCGCGGGCAGCCCGAAAGCAAGCACGCTTGCGAGGTGTGCGGAAACGCTGCCGCATACGTAGATGCCACCAGTAGCAAAACACTTGAGCGCAAGGTTTCCCGCCTCGGCCCCATAAACGCTCGCCCAAAGATCGACCGCGCGCATGGCGGCTTCGCTTGAACCTGCAAGGGCTAGCTCGACGACGACTGCGTTCTTGTCGCGCGCCGACGCAACGTGCGCAGCGTTGTCGTTCGATTCCTCGACATGCTGATCACGCACGAAGAAATCGTAGATCATGGCAATGCTCGACGCCGAGGCAACGCGCTCGTAGCTGACATGACCGTAGGTGGAGCCAAGTTTGGCGCGCAAATCGCTTTCAACGGGCGTGCGCGGTGCGAAGTCGACATGGGCGCCTTCGGACGCGCAAGGTACATGCTTGGCTCCGTCCCAAACCAAGGCGGCTTCGCCGAGTCCCGTACCCGCAGAGATCACGCCAAAGTTGCCGCATTCACGTTTTGGGGCGCGCTTGGGGCGACCGAGATGAATCACGAAGAGCTTGCGCGCTGCCATGGCGCCAAGACCAACGGCCACCAGATCGTTCATGAGCGTCACGTTTTGCAAATCGAGATCGAGATGGCGCGCCACGACGCGTGCGTCGATGCGCCAAGGCAGATTCGTGGCATCGACACGCCCGCCAATCGCGGGGCCAGCAATGCCAAAGCTTGCCGCGCGAATGCGCGGCGCGGCCGGGGCCTCGCTCAGGAAGTGCCGCAGTGCGGAGTGGAACGACGGATAGTCGCGACTCGACAAGACCGCCTCGTGGAGGGTCTTTTTGCTTTCGACTTCAACCATGGCGAAACGCGAGTGCGTGCCGCCAACATCGCCTGCCAGCACGGCGTTTACGCGCACGCTACCTTTGCGACGAGTCTTTCGCATTTTGTCCGCGTCTCCATGCACGGGGGATCGAATTACGGGTGATCGAGGCGATCGAGGCGATCGAGATTGGTGCGCTCGCGCAGATCCTTGACCGCCGTGTTGTGCTCCTCGAAAGTCTCGCTGAAGGTATGCTTACGGCCTTCGCGCGCAACGAAATAGAGATACTTCGTATTCGCTGGCTCCAGCACTGCCAAAAGCGATTTGATGCCCGGATTGGCAATTGGGCCCGGGGGCAGGCCCTCGTGAACGTAGGTGCTATATGTGTTGAGTGGATCGGTATTGACCGCTCGCGTGATCTTTCCCGCGAATCCTTTGCAGCTCGGCACACGATCATGCAGCACGAGGCAGCCGTAGCCTGCCGTGGGATCGCTCTGTAGCAATCGAGGCTTGAAGCTCGGATCGCGCAAGCGGTTCAGAAAAACACTCGCCACCACCGACCGTTCGTCGTCGACCGCGGCTTCCTTCTCGACCATTGAGGCAAGCGTGACAATTTCTTTTCGCCCCCAGCCGAGCGTGCTTTCGAGTGCAGCGCGCCCGAAGCGATAGTCTTTTTCGAGCGAGCCAAAGCGCTTGTCGAACTCGCTCTTCATCCGACGCACGACGTCGCGCGGATCTGTGTCTTTGCCAAACTCGTAGGTTGCGGGGAACAAGTAACCCTCGAAGCTATCGGAATCGATGGCGAGCTCGCGAAGCAGATTCGCGTCGATGGTAGCGTCGAGGAATGCGCCGTGGGATGCAACCTGCATGCTTTCGAGTCGTTTCGCGATGTCGAAACGAGTAAAGCCCTCGGGGATGGTAACTTTCGCCTTCGAGCTGCGGCCGCGCCTTTCAAGTCGGTGAATGAGCTCGTCGGCGCTTACGTCGTCGGTGAGAAGGTGCACGCCGGGTTGTACACGGAGACTCACCAGGCGCGCGTAAAGCGAAAACAAGCGTGGGCTTCGGATAAGACCCGCACCTTCGAGCTTGGCTACAACGCTTGTCATTGGCTCGTCGCGCTCGAAAGTGAGTTCCACGGTGCGCCCCCCACCAGGACCTCGAGAGGCTGAAAAAATCAAGAAAAGGTAGATCGAAGCAAGCGCCACGAGCACGCCGAAAGCCGCAAGCAGCCACCAGACGAGAGTGCGAATGCGAGATTGTGAATCGGCTGAATCGACCCCGGTGCTCCTGCGAAGGCGCCGGGGAGATCGATCGCTCTTCTCGCTTTTCGGTTCGCTCGCCGGATTGACACGTTTGCGACGGCGTGGCGAGCCGGACTTGCCGGAAGAACCGGAACGCGGTCGCTCGGCATCGCTCATCGCTATCGCTGCCTTCGCTGCCTGGCCCTGGCATCGAGCCAAGCCTGCAAAATGATGGTCGCCGAGGCTTCATCGATGCGTGCGCGCGCTTTTACACCTACTATTTCGCTTGCCAAAAGCGCCGTGTACGCTTCCTCGGTGGAGAGCCGCTCATCGAAAAGCACGACCTCCAAGTTCGTTGCGTTGGCAATGGCTTGTGCAAGATTGCGCGTGCGACGAGCCGCTTCCCCTTCCGTGCCAAGCATGTCGAGCGGAAAGCCCACAATGAGCTTGCCCACGTTCTCTGCGACAACGAGATCGCTCAGCGCTTCGAGAAGCTTCGCGCGAGGCTTGGCAGCAAGACAGCCGTGCGGGTGAGCCAAGAGGCCGAGCTCGTCGGAAAGCGCCACGCCCACGCGTACCGCTCCCAAATCGAGCGCACCAATTCGCCTAAGCGGAGTCGTCATGAATTGTCCAGCCTTAGATACCCGTGGCCGGCCTGCTCTGCAAACGCCACGCGCCTCGAATTGCGTGTCGCTGCATTCGCTTGACCCCGCACGCCAGGCCAGGTGATAAGCCCACCGTGACCGAACCGCGTCGCGAAGATGCACCTGCCGTCAATCCCGTTCGTGCCGTTCGTGCCGTCAAAGGCATGAACGACGTGTTGCCGTGCGAAGTCGGCCGTTGGCATCGAATCGAAGCGGCGTTTCGTACGTCGATGGAGCGACTCGGCTACCGCGAAGTGCGCACGCCTTACGTGGAAGCTACGCCGCTCTTCGTGCGAACCATCGGCAGCAGCACCGATGTCGTCGAAAAAGAGATGTTCTCGTTCTCGCACCGTGACGAGCCTCTAACCTTGCGGCCCGAAGCAACCGCAGGCATCGCGCGCGCCTACGTCGAGCACAAGGTTCACAACAGCGAACCCGTCTCGCGCTGGTACTACCTTGGCCCGATGTTCCGCGCCGAACGGCCTCAACGCGGGCGCTACCGGCAGTTTAGCCAAGTCGGCGCCGAGTGCTTCGGCGACGCGGGCCCTGGCTGCGACGCAGAAATGATCGACGCACTTGTGGCTTTTCTCGGCGACATTGGCATCGCAAGCCCTGAAGTTTTTGTCAACTCGATCGGTTCGAGCGATACGCGTGCACGATACAAGCAAGCGCTCGTCGCGAAACTCGAGCCCGTCAAAGACAAGCTGAGTGAGGACTCGCAGCGCAGGCTCGTGACCAACCCACTGCGCGTTCTCGACTCGAAAAACCCGGTGGATCTCGAACTCGTTCAAGACGTGCCCTCGGTCCTCGACTTTCTTGGTAACGAAGACCGCGCGCACTGGGACGGGCTTCGCCGTCATCTCGACGCTCTTGGCACGCCGTACCAGGTTGACCCGAAACTCGTTCGCGGTCTCGATTATTACGGCCGCACGCTCTTTGAGATCAAAGGCGCGTACGACAAGCTCGGTGCAGGCAGCACGCTCATCGGCGGAGGCCGCTACGACGGCATGGTGGCCGAGCTCGGCGGCCCAGCTGTCCCGGCAATCGGGTTTGCCGCAGGCACTGAGCGGCTGCTCATCGCAAGCGAGCTTGGTAGTGAAACGAGCGTGGTCGATGTCGTTGTCGCGCCCATAGGCGAAGGTGCCGTTGACGCGGCGCTCGTCTTGGGCCGCGACGCTCGCCGTGCTGGCATCCGCTGCGAAGTCGACACGCGCGATGCGTCCATCAAGGCAAGGCTGCGCCGGGCCAATGCCCTTGGTGCGCGCATCGCCCTGCTCATCGGCGATCGCGAGCTCGCCGAAGGCGTCGCCGTACTGAAAGATCTCGCGGGCCACGCACAAGAAACCATTGCGCGAGCCAATGTCATCACGCGCGTAGCGGACCTACTCGCGACACCCGCGCCGGCACCTGCCACGATGCCTGGCGCCACCCAAGCCGCAAGCGCCGCAAGCGAGAGGGCTCCGTGACGAACGCACGCGCGTTGAGACTGCGTGTGGCGCTGCTTGTCGGCTCCGTGGGCGCCGCGCTGCTTGGCAGCAGCGAGGCAATGGCTCAGCGCGGCGGGGCACCAAGCCAAGGGCCAACGCAGTCCGCGCCAACGCGAAACCTACAAGTTGGCCCGCAACGCGGTGGCTCACCGGACGACGAAGCGAGTGGACCTTCAGCCTCGTCACCTTCAGCCCAGCCAACGGGTGAACCAACGGCGCAAGCTCCAGCCGACCCTCTGGCCATGCCAGAAGACGTGCGAGACCGCATTGGAACCGACCACGACGAGCGCCCGCCGTCGCCCCAAGGTTCACTCCATCAATCGTTTTTTCCGGTGTACGAAGAGCGCCGCGGTGACTACCGCCTGCGCCTTTTGCCACCCTTTTTCTTTGAGCACACGCGCGGCGTCGATTCCAACGGCGCATCAACCGACAAAACGGATACCGAACGACTTTCGGCGCTGCTCTTCTACCAGCGTCGCTCGCCGAACAAGGACGCGGACGTTCTTTTCCCTCTCGCCTGGCGCGTGCGCGATCGGCAAAATCATGTTTTGGTGCTCGGGCCACTCGTGCATCGCGAGGCACCGAACGAGCACGACAACTGGCTCGCACCTCTCTATTTCCAAGGGTCGCGCGAACACGGCGGCTATTTTCACGCACCCCCGCTTCTCACCACATCGCACTGGGACGACAAGGGAGCCTTCACAATCGTTGGACTGTACTATCGCGATCGCACCGCAAGCGACGTGGATTGGGGCATCGTTCCGTTCGTCTTTCGAGGCGACAACGGCAACGAAGACGGCGCGCGCAAGAAGTATACGCTCATCCCGCCGCTGCTTTTCTACAACCGTTGGCGCGAAAACGATGAAAGCCGCATAACAGTCGTCGGCCCGGTCATCTCCGAATCGAACCCGAAGCGCTCGGTGTTCGACGTGGCACCTCTATTTTTTTCGATCACGGGTCGCCCCGACACAGGCGGTGTAAAAGAGGCGCACTACACGCTTTTCCCGCTCTTCCATTACGGCAACAAACCGGACCAATCGCTTTTCGTACTTCCGGGCTACCTAAGGCGCGTCACGAAAACGACCGATACGCTGCTCACGCCATTTTTCTCGCATGCAACGACGCGCAGCGGCGCAACCTCACTCACGGTGGCAGGGCCCATTTTACCCATTTATTACCGCGCAACCGATACCGATATCGACTACAAAGCCACGGGCATTTTCCCTTTTTATTATGGGTCGAGCAGCCCCACGGGCACGGCCCTCGCCACGCCACTTTTCGCGCGATTCGAGAGCTACAACGTTTCGCACACGTATTGGGCCTTTCCTACCATCGTTTACGCGCACGACATCAAAGGCTGGGAAGTCGACGTTCACCCCATCATGTACGTTGGCAGGAGGGAGCAATCCACCCACACGGTGCTAGCTCCTATCTTCTGGGACTTCGCAAGCCCCACGGGCAGAACCACGATTGGCTTTCCCGTCTATTGGCGATTTTCTGAAACCATCGACGACTCGGTCACACAAGTGGCAGGCAACACGCTTTATCGTCAAAAGCGCGTGTCAGGCGGCCTTGATTGGGAATTCCATTTCTTGCCGCTCTTCTCGTATGGGCAGAACCCAGCTGGTTACTTTTGGAATGTTCTTTTTGGCCTCGCGGGTTACACACGCAACGGAGAAACTGCAACGGCACGCGCGCTGTGGGTACCGTTTACGGTGGCCGGAGGCACGACGCGCACCGCTTCGGTAACACCTTAGACCACTTTCGATTTGACGCTGCCTCTTTTCGTTGTCCCATTGGCGGCTGCGGTGCGGTCCTCAAACTCATTTTCGACGCTCACTGTCGCGATCGGGGCGTGGTAAATGCGGACGCCATGATCGATCACACAGGGCTGCACATCAGTGACCCGAAGAAGAGCCGTGCATTTTACGACGAGGCACTAAAGCCACTTGGCTACTCCGTATTGATGGAGATCCCGCGCGAGCACACGGGAGGTCTCACCATTCTCGGTTACGGGATCGCTCCAGTGCCCGATTTCTGGGTCACCGAAGGGACCCCCGAGAAGCCGACGATTCACATCGCCTTTCAAGCCAAAACGCGCGCTCAGGTCGATGCATTCTACAAGGCAGCGATGGCCGCTGGGGGTCGCGATAACGGACAGCCAGGACTACGCCCTCACTACCACCCAAACTACTACGGCGCGTTCGTGCGCGATCCGGACGGCCATAACATTGAAGTCGTCTGTCACCTGCCGGCCTGAGCCCGCGTTTGATTGGCGGTCTAGCGAGTCACGACGCGGTGGAATGCTTTAATGGCTCTTTCGATATCGTCCATTGTCGTCTCGTCGCCAAGCGACACGCGAACGCTGGAAGATGCATCGGCCGGACCGAGCATCGCAAGGACTACCGGCGACGGCTCGACAGTGCCCGCGCTGCATGCCGAACCACTCGACACGCTGACGCCTTCGAGATCGAGCGCAGCAACGAGCTCGGCGCCAACCCATCCGGGCCACACAAGCGTTGAAACGTGTGAGACGCGGCGAGCCGAAGCTCCAATTGCACGCGGAGCACGCGCGGGATCGCGAGCGAGCATCGCTAGCAAGGCGCTCTCGAACGCATCGCGAAGTGCTGCAATCTCGCTCCATCGCACGGGCGATATTTGCGCGCGGCGTGCGGCAACGGCGAGGCCTGTCGCGAGCGCAGGATCCACCGTGCCAGGCCGCAAGCCTTTTTCTTGCGCGCCTCCGACGAGCACCGGCTCGAGGGCAAGACCCGGCCGCGCGACAAGCGCGCCGATCCCTTTCGGCCCACGGATTTTGTGCCCTGCAAGACTCACGGTGTCCCACGGCAACGCGGACGGATCGAAACCTAATCCGCTTTCGAGTTGTTGAAAGCGGATTTTGCCCCAGGCTTGCACGGCATCGACGTGTATGCGCGCGCCATGGCTACGCGCAAGCGTGGCTATCTCGTCGAGCGGCTGCACCACACCCGTTTCGTGGTTGACGGCTTGCGCGGTAACGAGCCCAATTCGCTCCTGGCCGTCGCTCAGCGTGTGGGCAAGATCATCCAAATCGAGCGTGCCGCTACCGTGCACGCGCACCCAGCGCACGGTAGCCTTGCCCTCGGCTTCGAGCGCCTCGGCAACGCGCGTAACCGATGGATGCTCGAGCCTGCTGGTAACTAGCCATCGCTCGCGCCCGTTTCGTTCTCGAAGGGGGGATGGCCCAAACGCCGACCGAATTGCCAGGTTGTTCGCCTCCGTAGCACCGGAAGTGAAAACCACATCGCGCGCATCAGCCCCGCACAAGGCACCCACCGCGGCACGTGCATCTTCCACGATGGCGCGCGCTGCCCGGCCGTGCGTGTGGATGCTCGACGGATTACCCCACGCGCGTAATGCAGCGTCGCGCATCGCATCGAGCACTTCCGCAAGTGGCGGGGTGGTCGCGTTCCAATCGAGATAGATTTGACGCGATTTGCCCATCACCGGGTCTGCGTGTCTACCTTCTGATCTGGTTCGAATTCTCTTCAGAGACGATCTTGAAATCGACGCGGCGGTTCTTCGCGCGGCCTTTCTCGGTTGCGTTGTCTTCGATCGGACGCTCGAGGCCATAGCCGTGGGCCTCGAGCCGATCGGCGTCGATGCCATGCTGAACGAGCCAACTCATGACCGAATCGGCGCGTCCTTGCGACAGCTTTTTGTTCATGTCGGCGCCGCCGCGATTGTCGGTGTGGCCTTCAATGCTCATGCGCTTGATGCCTTTGTTCGCTTTGAGCAGATTCGCAATCTCCTGCAGCATGGGGAAGCTGTCAGGCAGAATCGTCGTTGAACCCGTTTTGAAGTGCACTTGTTGCAAAACGCGTACAACGCTGCCTTCGACTTTGATGAGAGTGGGGCAGCCGTTTTTCTTGGGATCCGGGTTCTTCGGCCCTGGCTCTTTCGGACAAGCATCAACCGCGTCGGGAATGCCGTCGTTGTCGGCGTCGTCCTCGGGGCACCCGTCGCCGTCGTCGATGCCGTCTTTGTCTTCGGGCTGGTCAGGGCAAAGGTCGTACTGATCGGGAATGCCATCGCCGTCGCGATCCGGCGGCAGTGGACACCCATCGTTGGGATCGGGATCTTGATGATCTTCGGGCTCGTCCGGGCACGCATCGATATCGTCCGGGATCCCGTCATGATCGCGGTCGGACACGTGCTCGTGGCGCCAGCGTGCGCGCTCCTGCGTTCTGCTTTCTCGCACTGGCGGGCCTGCATCGAGAATCGGCACCTCTGCACCAACGAGAGCCACGGCACGGAAGTCAGGCGCGCCGTAGCCATTCAAGATGCGCGTTCCTGCGCCTAGACCAACCCAGAATTGATTGGCCGTGCCAAAGCGCATTCGGCCTTCGGCCTGCCACTCGATGGGCGTGTTTTGCTTGGTGAAGACTGTGTTGCCGATGACGTGATCGTTTTCGATGCCGGTTTGACCGAAAATCGTGGCACCAACGCGATATTTTCCCTGCTTGAGCGGGACAAACGCGCCAACCGCCCATCGCCACTCGTTGCCAATGCCAAGACCCGAGCCACCCACCGGATCGTTGATCTCGCGACGCGGCCGGAAAACAATCCCCGTGTTTGCGACGAGCGTGACCCACCGAATCGTGTGCTCGCCCGTCACCATGACCATCGCGCCCGTGCCAGCGTCGCCGCCAAGATTCCAGCGGCTACCAGTAGGCGCGAAAATCGAAACCTGAGCGCCAAAAGCCGACTTGCGATCTTCGCTACGGAGGATCGTGCCGCGAAAATCGATGCGAAGGTCGGAGGCCGTTGGCCCGCCGGTTGAAATGAATGTCGTTCTGGCCTGGCCAACACCTTGAATGCCGCCCGTGCCGTAGTTTGGGTTCTCACCTGTTTGCACGGGCGCAAACGGGAAGGTAAGACCAAACGTAACGCGATCGAGGATTTGAAGACCTGCGCTGCCGTAAACGGTGAGCTGGTCTTGGATGACGCTCGATCGATTCGTGCGCGCGACCACGGCATTGTCGGTCGTGATGTTTCGCACGCGCAGCGGCCGCAGCGAATAACCAAGAGCAAGCTGCCCGTAGACGATGTTTTGTTGGCTGGTCTCCGGGCGGAACAACGCAATGCCATCTTCCGGCGCGCCAGGTATTTCAAGGCGGTCGAGGTGGAAGGTTTTCTGCTGTGCGTACGCCAACCCGGGCACAACGAGCACCCCGAATCCAACGCCAAGGGCGATTGCTGGCCACATGCGCCACATGCACGCGAGCGTACTCGGTCAATTGCACCGGGCGCAAATGAAGAAAGAGCAATTCGCACGCGCGCTCGCGGCCAACGCGACGAGGCGGCATGAGCGATCTGCTTGACATGCAAGTACGTAGGCGGTTTACTTCCGCTTCTTTTTCGTGGTCTCTCGAAATTTTCGTCATGGCAAAACCCAAACGTCCATATCAGCCCCACAATACCCGCCGGCTTCGCACGCACGGCTTTCGCGCGCGCATGTCAACACGTGGCGGCGCCAAAGTTCTGTCGAACCGCCGTCGCAAAGGCCGCAAGCGTCTCACGGTATCGATTTACAAAAAGTAACGCCCCAAAAAACGCGTCCCAAAACGCAACAGAAAAAGCCATTGCCTTTCGCTTTTGGTTCCGAACGGCGTATCTTACGACGAAGGGATTTCTTGCGCGTTCAGGCCAACGCAACGCGGGCTACAACCAAGCACTTTGTACTTCTCGCCGCACCGCGTGATATCAAAGATAGCAAAAGCACACGCTTTGCGCGTGAACGTGGCTTTGCGCGCCTTGGCATTATCGTCACAAAAAAAGTTGGTAATGCTCCCACGCGAAATCGCATCAAGCGGCTCTGCAGGGAGTGCTTTCGCTTGTGGCCCAAGTTCGTGCCAACCGGCGTCGATCTCGTCGTTATTGCGCGTGCAGGCGCAGGCGAGCTCGGTCTTCGCAACGTCCAGGCCGAATGGTCGCACGCTCGGCCCGCGCTCATAACATGAATGCAATGGCAAGCCTTTTCACCCGAATTCTGATGAGCATCGTTCGGCTCTATCAGCTTGTAGTGTCGCCGCTTTTAGGCCGATCATGCCGATTCGAACCCTCATGCTCACGCTACGCGATGGCGTGCCTCGATACGCACGGCGCTGTTCACGGCAGCTTGCTTTCGCTAAAGCGCCTGTGTAAGTGCCACCCGTTTCACCCGGGCGGATACGATCCGCCTCCCGGGCCTCGATTCGCTCGCGACGGCTGATAAACATGCTCTGAGGCAACCACTCACCGGAAACGGCCCTAGCCGAAAGAAGCTCTGAATGGATCGAAGCAGTATCCTGCGTTGGGTCGTTATCTTCGCGGCCATCGTCCTCATCTGGAAGGTGGTTCTTCCGAAGTTCACGGGCTCGAGCGACAAGGGCCAGGTTCTCCCTCAAGAAGTCTATGTCAACGCGCCAGGCTTCGCGCCCGACATCGTTGACCCGGGCGCGTCACTCGAAAAGCCAGACGACGGCGAAATTTGCACGATCAAAAGTGATCGTTTCGAAGCAACGTTTGCATCGCGCGGCGCGGGCCTGATGCACCTGCGCCTGCAGGGTGCGCAGTACATGGGTCCGGACGGGCCTTTCGACCTGTCGACCACACCCGACATCGAACGATGGCGTTCGCTTCGCACGCTGTTTCGCGGCCCCAATGCCGACGATCAGGTCCAATACGATCGCTTCCCGTGGAAGCTCGAGCCGCGTTCCGCAAACGAGGCGGACCAGCAAAGCTGCACCTTCAGCTACGACGACGGCACGGTTCGCATTGTCAAGGCGATTACGCCAAGCGTCCGCCCGTTCGAACTCGACGTCACAACCACGGTGACGAACCTTGCCACAACTCCGAAAAAGCATCGCTTCTCGATTGGCGCGTATGCATTTCGGCGCAACCACGAGATCAAAGGCAGCCTTGGTCGCGTGTCACCATTTCAAACCGAGCTGTCGTGCGCGGCTGGCAGCGAAGTCGTACGAAAAAGCAAAGACGATTTCAAAGCTGGGTCGATCACCGTAGCGGGCGCCGATCGCTATGCCGCGGTGACGAGCCACTACTTCGCGCAAGCCATCATGCCCGAGCCGGGTGATGGCGCCATCGCTGAAACGCCAACATGCGAGATTCTCGCGGAGGAATGGCTCGCCGCGGGTCAAGCACACGACGCCGACGATGCGGCCGCTGTTTACCACGCGAAGCTTGTGTATCCTACACAAGAACTCGCGTCGCAAGCCTCGGTCACGTACCGCCAGAGTGCCTTTTTCGGGCCGAAAGAGCGCGATGTGCTGGCGAATGCAGGCGGTGGCCACTCCAAACTTGGCGACCTCATCAACCTTGGCTTTTTCTCGCCGGTCGCCAAGTTCCTTGTTGGCGTTCTTGTCTTTTTTCACGACAAGATCACCTTCGGGAATTGGGGCATCGCCATCATCTTGATGACGATATGCCTGAGAATTCTGCTTTTCCCTCTTACGTTTAAATCAATCAAAGTGACCATCGGCATGCGGCGCCTCAAGCCCGAAGTCGACGCGCTGAACGAGAAGTTCAAAGACGACCCTCAGGCGAAAAACCTCGCCATGATGGAGCTCTGGAAGAAGAACGGCGTAAACCCGTTTGGCGGATGCCTTCCGCAGCTCGTTCAAATGCCTGTTTGGTTTGCGATGTACACAACGCTGCAAACAGCCGTCGAGATGTACCACACGAGATTTTTGTGGTTTACCGACTTGTCGGCGCCTGACAAATTCTACATTTTGCCGTTTCTGCTCGGCGTATTCATGATCATTCAGCAGCGCATCGTTCCGCAGCAAGGTATGGATCCGGTGCAGCAGAAGATGATGATGTACATGATGCCGGCAGTGTTCACCGTCATGATGCTCTTTCTCCCTGCAGCGCTGGGTGTCTACATGCTGACCAACAGCATTCTTGGCATTACCCAGCAGCTCGTCGTGGAACGCATCGCTCCCAGTTCAAAGGGCCCCACAAGCCCCACAAAGCCAACAAGCATCGCGAAGCAAGCCAATGGCAAGCCCGGTAAGGGCTCACAGATTTAGAGCATGTTTACCAGCCGTTGCGAGCGACGCGAGACCAAGGCGGGCCCGAGGAGCCCGCGTAAGCGTACTTTTCGTACGTGCGCAGGCACCGCAGGGCTCAACGAAGGCATCGCGGCGCGCAGTAGGCTGGTAAACATGCTCTTAGGAAAGGGTAACGCCCGTGTCTAGTAGCACTACGGAAGAGAATGAGACGCAAGAGAACGAGGCAAAACAAGGCGAGCCAGCCGAACAAGGCGAGCAACCTGAGGTGGCCTCGCCCGCTGATCTCGTGAGCGGCGACGATGAGCCTCTCGATCCGCAAGTCGAGCGCGCGCTCGGCTTCGTTCAAATGCTCATCGAGCACATGGAGATGGATGCCGAAGTTTCTCTCGCACCCGACGACGGAGAGGGCTCGGCCGACGAGATCCGCCTCGAGATCGAAGGCCCCGACGCCGGTCGCATCATCGGCAAGCGTGGCAGCGTGCTCGAGGCGATTCAGTATCTGACCACGCGCGTGGTGCACAGACCGGGCGAACCGCGCAAGCACGTTGCCGTCGACGCGGAAGGCTACCGCGCCAGGCACGAAGACCAGCTTGCCGACATGGCCAGAAAGCTTGCACGCCGCGTCGCGAGGGAAGGCAAGATCATCACGTTCGATCCCATGACCGCGCGCGATCGGCGCATCGTGCACGTGGCTCTGAAAGACATGCAGGGTGTGCGCACGGAAAGCCACGGCGAAGGTCAAGACCGCCGCGTGCAGATCATTCCGGTCAAGGGCAACACGCCCGCGGTGTGATCCCAGCACCGCACCTAACTTGACAACTTACACGAATCTCGATGGAACGACGCCCGACAAGAGACTCGGCGCGATTCTAAAATGGCAGATTGGCGACAGGCTCACCGGCAGGCGAACGAAGCCTGGGGCCCCGTTCGAAACGCCACACCGCAAGAGCGACGGGCGCGCCCTGTTCAACCGCTCCCCTCACCTGACCTGGATTGGGCATGCCACCTTCGTGCAAAGGCTCGGCGGCAAGCTCCTTGTAACCGATCCAATTTGGTCGCCTCGCATGCATACGGTCAAGCGGCTCGCTCCTCCGGGTGTCGCGCTCGAGGCGTGCCCAGCCATCGATATCGTGACGATCTCACACGCCCACTACGACCATCTGGATCTGCCCACGCTGAGGCGCATCGGAAAAGATGCATTATACATTGTTCCGAAAGACAACGGAGAGATTCTGCGCCGCGCAGGGCTGCCCAAGGTTATCGAACTTGGCTGGTGGGAATCGCACCAAGTGAACGATTTGCGCATCACGCTCGTGCCGGCACAACATTGGTCCATGCGCACGCCGTGGGATAGAAACACGCGTCTTTGGGGCGGTTTCGTTTACGAATCACACGAGGGAACGAGCTACCACGCGGGCGATACCGGTTACTCGGAGCGCATTTTTTCTAAAATCAGAAATCGTTTTCCGACGATCGACTGGGCCATGCTGCCCATCGGCGCCTACGATCCTGCTTGGTTCATGCAGCCTCAGCACACAAGCCCCGAACAAGCGGGGCGCGCGTGGGAAATCCTTGGCGCAAAGAACTTCGTTGCCATGCATTGGGGCACCTTCAAGCTCTCCGATGAGCCGATGTGCGAACCGCCTTCGCGTATTCGCGCCTTCTGGAACGAGCGATGGCACGATCCGGCGAGGCTGTGGGTCATGGATCTTGGCGAGACGCGCGCCCTCCGATGAATTCGGGCGCGATGAATCGCGCCCCTACATCAAGAAATGCATATCCGTAGGGGCGTATGGCCATACGCCCCTACACGCAACCGCGAACAAAACGCTGTCGAATCACGGGCCTAGTAGCAAACCGCGGTTGGTGGCTTTTGCTTTGATGCCTTTGTGAAGAACGATCTGGCGGCCAGCTTCACGGCCGTGCGCGTAGGCATCGGTGCGTTTTTGCCCGGCGTAGCGCATATGCCGGACATGCGGGTGACGCTTGCGGAAAAACGATGCAAGATCTCCGTCGGCAACCCAAATGAGACCGGCTTTCTTGCTGCTTTTCGCTTCACGCGAAAGCTTGTCGTTCATGCCGGTCATCACACCCGCAAGGTATGTGCGCCGATCGCGGTTGGAGCGAATGCCGTGGGTTTTGCGGTGCTCGTTCCACAACCTTTCGGCAGTTTCGACGAGATAGCCATGAACGTATTCGGCGATCTCGAGGTTCTCTTCGGTTCCGCAGATCTCGAGCACACTCCCCCGCTTACCTTCGAGCGGGCGATAAACCGGCACCCAAATCGCTTCTACGAAAAAATGCTTACCTAAAATGAGCGAAAGAGTGCGCTCGGCCTCGGTGGTGCGCCCTGTGGGTTTGCCAAGGTGCAAAAACGCATAGCCTTGGGCAAGCTTCGCTTTTTGCAGCATGACGTTGTGTTTGAGCAAAAGGCGCTGCGCGGCCAGCATGGCGGCTTCGGCTTCATGAACGTTGGGGCTTTCGGCGAGTGCAAGCAGGTGCGCAATGCGCTCTCCGATCTTGCGGTGCGTGGATCCAGACGTGTCTTCTGCGCGCTCGGTACTGCGAACGGCAGGCTTGCCCGTTGCAGCGGCGTCGATCCCCAGTTTGTTGCACACTGCACGAAAGGTTGGTCCGTGCGCTGCTTCTTGCCGCTCGCCGAGGACTTCGCTCGTGTACTGATGCGCCATCTCGTGCTTCAGCACTTCAACGACCACGCCCCACGACTCTTCGAGCACCAGCGGGCGCGAGAGCTCGATGGTGCGCGTGTCGTCGACCCACCGACCAAGGTGCGTACGCGACATCACGAGCTCAAACTGCGGTAGGGCAAGGGCACCTTTGAAATACGCCTGTGCGAGGAGGCGATATTGCTCGACGATCTCGCGCAGCAAGGCTGCCTCGAGCTTCGCAGTCAGCACCGGCCCAGCATCAGCGCTTGGAGGCATCGACGTAAGCCTTTTTTGCTTCTTCAATACTTGCATTGCGCAAGAAATACGCCTGCGCTGCCGATCCGATGGCAAGCGTTCCGGCAAACGCGACGCCGCCCGACACCATGCTTCCCCCACCGGGAAATACAAATTTGATGAGCGCGCGAGCGCCCTCGCGCAGCGCGAATGCAGCCCCCACGTTGACGCCCATGGCACCGAGAAATTCGGCCGCGGCCTTCCGATCGAGCGTGCGCCCTGCAATCCAGGCGATGGCTGCGATAAGTGTAACCTGCAGCATTGTGATCGGGACAAGGTCGGCCACCGGAACGGGCAAGGCCGCAACGCCCGCGCATATCGTAGCCGTTGCGCGCGTCAGGTTGCTGGCGAGCTCCTCTTGCAGTCCGCGCACGCGTGCGATGCGCGCGAACGTTCCTCGCCCTGCATCCGGCAGGTTTTTGAAGAGCGTCGTGATGAGCTCGCCGATGCGCCAGCGCTCGTCGGCGCGCAGAGCGCCGCCGTCTTTGAAAGACATGTACGTCGAGATCCCGCGCGTCCAGACAAGATGGGAAACAAGCTTTGGTCGGTCTTTGATTTTGTCTTCGAGGTGGCGCTCGACACGACTGACGTGAAAAAGCTTCTCTTCGACATCTTCTGGTGGCTCGTGCTCCGCCCGGTCGAGGCGCGTGCCTTTCGGCTCGAGCACGTCGCAATGAGTGGCAAGCGCGACGAGCGGCGGCCGGAAGCGATGTTCTCGCTCGATTTCTGCGTACACGCGCTCGAGCGCTTCGAGATCCGCGTCGACAGCGCTGTCGACCTCGCTCGCTTTGATCAGAAACACAATGACGTCGGGCGCCTTCTTTTTGAGTTGAGCAACAATTGACGAAACGGCATCGCGTGCATTGTCCACCTCTTCGGGTGTTGAGCCCTCTTGCATTCCGCGCGTATCGAGGATCTCGATCGTGCCGCGCTCGGTTTTGTGCGAAAACCAACTTGCGCGCCCAGTCTGCGATTTGACATGACCAACTTCGGCCATTTTCTCGCCGAAAAGTGCATTGACGAGAGAGCTTTTGCCCGCACCGCGTCGCCCGACGAGCGCCAATGCCGGCGCTCGCTGCTCGAGCACAATGGTGCGAAGAAGGCCGATTTTTGCCTTTAGATCGTTCACGGTCGAGTCGCCCAGTGGCAGATATCGAAGCAGCTCTTCGATGCGCCGAATGTTGTCGGCCATGATGCGGAGCGTTTTTGCTTCCTCGTTGTCGTGGTCACCATCGTCCGCGGAAGGCATGACGAACATCCACGGTAACGCCAATTTCGCGGCAAGCGAGCTTCACTTGCGGCCGTCCTTGCTTTTCCATGGCCACGGCGAAAAACTCCCGCGGTCATGCTGAGCACATTGATCAAGGGGGGCACTGTCGTAACGGCCACAGATACGTACGCCGCCGATGTTGTCATCATCAACGACAAAATTGCTGCGATTTTCGGGCCAGAAGCTTCGCCACCTGGTCCGTGGGACATCACCATCGACGCCGTGGGCAAGTTCGTCATGCCCGGTGGCATCGACGTCCACACCCACCTGGACATGCCGTTCGGTGGCACCACGGCAAGCGACGATTTCGAGTCGGGTACGCGCGCGGCGGCTCACGGCGGAACGACATGCATCGTCGATTTCGCCATTCAACCGAAAAACAATGGAGGTCACGGATCACTTCGTAGTGGGCTCGATGCGTGGCACCGCAAAGCCGAGGGCAAGGCGGCCATCGACTACGCGTTTCACATGATCATGACGGACGTGACCGACGACACAATCGCCGAGATGGGACGAGTCGTCAGCGAAGGCGTCACGTCGTTCAAAGTGTTCATGGCCTACCCAGGCGCCTTGCTCGTCGACGACGGGCAGATCTTTCGCACGATGCAGCGCAGCGCCGAACTCGGCGCGCTCATCTGTGTGCACGCCGAAAACGGGTTCCCGATCGACATTCTCGTAGAAGAGGCCATCGCGAAAGGCCACACAGCGCCCGTTTACCATGGGCTCACGCGCCCTGAGATTGCCGAAGCCGAAGCCACGCACCGCGCCATCTGTCTCGCTGAAATGGCGAATGCACCTGTGTACATCGTGCACCTGTCGGCCGAGCGATCGCTCGACGAAGTTGTCAGGGCACGCGACCGCGGCCTGCCGGTATTCGCTGAAACATGCCCGCAGTATTTGTTCCTTTCGGACGACGATCTCGCGCGCCCTGATTTCGAGGGAGCCAAATACGTGTGCAGTCCACCGCTGCGCCCCCGGCACATGCAGGAAGATCTCTGGCGCGGCCTTCGCACTGGCAACCTGCAGGTTGTCTCAACCGACCACTGCCCTTTCAACCAGAAAGGACAGAAAGAAATGGGCAAGAATAACTTTGCCAAAATTCCAAACGGTTTGCCGGGTGTTGAAACGCGCCTTTCTCTCTTATGGAATAGCGGCGTTCGTCAAGGGCGCATTAGCAAAAACCGCTTTGTGGAGATCACATCCACGGCGCCTGCGAAAATCTTCGGACTATATCCAAAGAAAGGCACGATTGCGGTTGGGGCCGATGCAGACTTGCTCATTTGGGACGGCGACAAGCGCCATACGCTCAATCACGCGAACTTGCACATGCGCGTCGATTATTCGCCGTACGAAGGCGTGGAAGTCATGGGTGCCCCCAGCCACGTGATTTCACGCGGCAAGCTCGTGGTCGATCACGGCCAATACATCGGCAAGAAAGGCGATGGGCAGTTTGTCAAGCGCGCCACGTTTAGCTACATTTAACTTGACATGAAGCACTTAAATGAAGGGTCCGAGAGGAGCGAACAACGATACGTCAGGCCGACTGTGGGAGGGTGGCTTCTCCCTGCGCTCGTTGCACCGTGGATCTCGGTTTATGTCGCGGTCACGGCCGTTGCGACGTTCGGCATCGAGCGCGGCGTGTTCGGCAAGGTGCTTGGTTGGGCGCTTGGCATGCTCGTTGGCAGCGTGTGGGCATTCGTGTACTGCCTTATCGGCATTGCCGTCGACCTTGCGCTGCTCAGCGTGAAGCTGCGCACGCTGCCCATCGGAAGGCGCGCCTGGATCTCTGGCCTTGCCTCGCCGCTCGTGGTGTTCGGAGTCTACACGCTGGCGCCGCCTTACACGTTTTATCCGCTTGGCATTCAGGCAGTGCTATTCGCCATTTTGATTCCGATGGCCACAGTTGTCCTTGTCGGGAGGGTCGTTGCGGGCCAAAAACCTCCTCGCTGACAACATTGGTGCCGACGTGGGTAGGGGCGTATGGCCATACGCCCCTACGAATGCGCGATCAGTTGATGTTGATATCCACATCAATATCAAATACGTGGCCGCCATCGGCCTCGGCCATGGCTGCGCGGTGAGTAAGCAGCGAACGACTGTCGAGAATCGACAAAGTCTGCATTTCGAGTGCGCCGATGCGATCTTCCGGCAGAAAAGGCGCATCGTGCGTTTTTTCCATCGAAAGCTTGCTAGGCGCATAGGTTGCGGCCAATGCTTGGGTATTGGCAATCGAGTAGTCGTCGCCACGACGAAGCTCGAGTTCCACCTGTCCCGTGACAAAAGCAGCAATGCCGCGCACGAGCGCGTCTTTCAAGAGGCGCGCCTCGGGATCGTACCAGCGGCCTTCATAAAGCAAGCGCCCGAGCCGGCGGCCGAGCGTGAAGTATTGGTCGAGTGTATTTTCGTTATGAATTGCGCTGAGCAATCGCTCGTAAGCAATATGAAGTAGCGCCATGCCGGGCGCTTCGTAAATTCCCCGGCTTTTTGCCTCGATAACGCGGTTTTCGATTTGGTCGCTCGTGCCCAGGCCATGGCGACCGCCAACCTTGTTGGCCTCGAGAACGGTGTCGGCAAGCGTTGAAAAGCGGCTTTGGCCGCGCGAATCAGAGGCAATCGACACGGGCACGCCGCGCTCGAAGGCAATGCGCACGCGCTCGGTTTTGATGACTACGTCGCTTTTCCAATGGGAAACTCCCATGATTGGCTCGACGATTTCAATCCCGCGATCGAGCTCTTCGAGATCTTTGGCTTCGTGCGTTGCGCCGAGCATGTTGCTGTCGGTGCTGTAGGCCTTTTCGGCTTTCATTGAATACGGAAGATTCATACTCTCGAGAAAGCGGCTCATTTCGATGCGCCCGCCAAGCTCGCGCACGAATTCGGCATCGAGCCAGGGCTTGTAGATGCGCAGGCTCGGCTCAACGAGCAAGCCATAGCGGTAGAATCGCTGGATGTCGTTGCCTTTGTGCGTACTGCCATCGCTGAAGATGGTGACGCCGTCTTCGCGCATTGCACGGACAATGGCCGTACCCGTTACGGCTCGGCCAAGCGGCGTTGTGTTGTAATATTTGCGGCCCGCGGTCGACAGGTGAAACGCCCCGCATGCAATGGCAACGATGCCTTCGTGTGCAAGCGCCTCGCGGCAGTCGATGACGCGCGCGCTCTTGGCGCCATGACGTAGGGCTTGCTTGGGAATGTCGCCCACGTCTTTTTCGTCTGGTTGCGCAAGATCGGCCGTGTAAGCAAAGACCTTGAGCCCTTTTTTGTTGAGCCACGCAACGGCTGTGCGGGTGTCGAGACCGCCTGAGAATGCAATGGCGATCGATTCGCCTTTTTCAGGAAGCTTGCGGAAAATACGAGCCATGGTGCGCGCACCTAAGCACGCCGCGCCCCGCTGGTCGAGGGGGGGTCGAAGAGAAGCGATCGAGTGCAATCTACATGAGCGCTTGCGGGCGCAAGCCGGGTCGGCTACCGCCGGAAGTTCACCGAAGGTTCCTCCGGAGCGACGCGATGACCCGACACTTCAACACTGCTGGTCCCAACCACCCCTCGGACCACTACAGCATCGACTCCTTCGCACGGATCAACTGGCCTGAGCTTCAGCAGCTCATCGACGCGAAGAAGTTCTTCGTCCTGCATGCTCCTCGGCAAACGGGAAAAACAACGCTGCTGCAGGCGATCGTGGACCGGCTCAATGGTGAGGGGCGCTACGACACGCTGCGGATGAACGTCGAGATAGCCCAGGCCGCGCGCAACGACGTGGCAATGGGAGATGAACTGATCGCCACGAAGCTCGTCGATCAAGCAGAGATTTGGTTTCCC
>Ga0123357_10000136_pt1 | contig 64143 bp, 62 predicted proteins | sample TergutEmb28metaG_FD_89873 | JGI IMG/M metagenome (GOLD analysis project Ga0123357, IMG submission 89873) | Embiratermes neotenicus P4 segment gut microbial communities from Petit-Saut dam, French Guiana - Emb289 P4 | ecosystem: Host-associated > Arthropoda: Insects > Digestive system > Gut ...
CGCCTATCTGGTTTTCCCGGATTGGTGGGCATTGATGACGACCATCGCGTCTGGCCGCCCTCCCTGAAAAAACGCAGACTGGGGGATCGGCACCCGATGGAAGGGCCATTTGGAATCGCTGGTTGAGAAAGCCCCCTCTTGGGTTTCTCGCTCGTTCATGTTAATTCAGGAAAATCATGGACTTCCGGAAAATTTTCGAACACTAGGGAATGCAGTGTGAACCGGCTTGCCGAATATTCGCTTGCGTCCTGCAATGCTGTTGCCACCCCCTTTGGACAACCTTATCTGAGGGGGTGGTTTGCAGCGCAAAGACTCTGTTGCGACGCGACGGAAGGTTGCAACCGGCACAATAAAAAGAAACTGAAAGTGAGCTGATGACAATGGTGGCCGACCGCATTCAAAACCTCCAGGACACGTTCCTGAACCATGTTCGCAAAACCAAGACGCCTCTGACGATCTTTCTGGTCAATGGCGTCAAACTGCAGGGGATTGTGACCTGGTTTGACAATTTCTGTCTTCTGCTGCGGCGGGATGGTCATTCGCAGCTGGTCTACAAGCACGCGATCTCGACCATCATGCCGGGAGCCCCGATCCAGCTGTTCGAAGGCGGGGAGGATCAACCGGGCTGAACCAGGCCTGATCCCGATCCGACAACGCTTCCAGCCATCAGGGGCCGAGTGGACGAGTGAATCGTCCCTGGGTCCCTATTTGTGCAGTCTGCACCATCGCAGCGCGGTTTGCGGGTCACTGGCGAGGAGGCCTCAGTGCCCGTGCCCGTGGGCTCAGAACCTTTCCTGCGCCTGAACCAGGTCCCGAGTATCGCAAACTCAGTGCCGGAAGTCCGGAAGTCTGAGTGAAATCGGGGCAGGCCAGTCAGCCCCGGAAGACCTGCAACCACCACTGGCCGCGAAATTGACGCCATGGATCTGTGCCGACAAAGGCGGCCGGCCTGGGCTTCCTGCACAGACTCACGCAGGACGGTTCAACTCGATGCGGTTTTCCAGCGTTCCAGGCGCTTCATGCCGCGGGTAAACAGCCAGGCCGAAAACCGGTTATGGCCGGCTTCGATCATTTTCTTCCGGCAGGCTTCCTGGAATTCCCCGACCAACATGTCACCGCTGACAAAGGCTCCGTTCTCATAGCAATAGCTGCAATATTTCCGGCTCCTGGAACCGTCGGTCTCGGTCCCTCCGCCCTCGGGGTCCCTGTCCAACGGCATGCCGCAACTTTGACAGGATGTGCTCATGAAGCCCTCCCCCTCGTGAAACATTGGATGACAGAGCCATCTATTCCACGAATCGCAGAACAGGTCGCGTTCAAATTCACAGCGCAACTCAACGCGCATCCAGGCTGTTCCTGCTGCCCTGGTTCCTCTCTCCGCAACTGCAATATGCTGCTTTCCCGATCGCCGCCGCATCTCTGCAACGCCATGGCGCGTCATTTTTTTTGCGACCTGGCGCCGTTCTGTTCCAAGGGTGGCGTCACCCTGAGGCGGCCGGGTCGCCAGGTTGACACGGAACCGCAAAAAATACGCGTGGCCGTGGCAATCGGTGACGACAGCCAGCCAGATCCTGCGCAGAAGGATGGCCAGCCCCGGGACCTGAATTCGACCGCCTTGAGCCTGCCCCGGGATCTTCTCTTCCCTGGGATCTTCTCTTGGCCCCGTCAGACTCACGCTGGGCTCGAGGTGCGGGTCTGGATCTGTGGACTGGAGTTCGTCCCATTTGACGCCAGCGCCACAGGGGAGCCTCCAACTTCTGGCTGAGCCGCTGGCGACATCCTGAACTGTGTTCGAGAAAGTCTGGAATTTGTGAAGATTTTCGGTCAAACCGCAAGGAATCGTGACCGGAATCGGCTATTTCCGACTTCTGCTGTCCATCGCTGCTGGTTTAAAAGCACAGGTCTCAAGCATCATGTCCGGAGTTCCAATCCCGTTTTTGAGATCGGGGGAGCATCAACCGACCGAAGAGGATCGATTGCAGTCGCAGAATCCCGATATTGGTCTTCCGTCAAAGGAGGGAGCGCAGGCCCGGGTGATCGTCGTCGGTCCCTATCTGCGTTCGGAAACCGCTAACATGCTGTCAGATGGCCATGTCCAGCGCCATTTTGACGCACGTCTGGACGAGGCCACAGGCCTGGCACGCGCCATTGATCTCGACGTCGCCGCCTCGGTGATTGCGCAAGTGAGCCAGATCCGTCCTGCGACCTGGCTTGGCAAGGGCAAGGTTGAGGAACTGGGTGAGCTGATCCTGGACCAGCGGGCCGAACTCGTGGTGATGGATTGTGCGCTGTCGCCAATCCAGCAGCGCAATCTCGAGAAAGCCTGGAACGTCAAGGTGGTCGACCGCACCGGGCTGATCCTCGAAATCTTCGGCCGTCGCGCCAAGACCCGGGAAGGCACGCTCCAGGTTGAACTGGCCCATCTCAATTATCAGCGCAGCCGCCTGGTGCGTTCCTGGACCCATCTTGAGCGCCAGCGCGGCGGCTTCGGTTTCATGGGCGGCCCCGGCGAGACCCAGATCGAAGCCGACCGTCGCCTGATCAGCGAACGAATCGCCAAGCTCGAAAACGAGCTGGAGAAAGTCCAGGCGACACGGCGGCTGCATCGTGCCGGCCGCCAGCGCGTGCCCTACCGCGTCATCGCGCTGGTCGGCTACACCAACGCCGGCAAATCGACCCTGTTCAACCGCCTGACCCGCGCCGATGTGCAGGCTGCCGACATGCTGTTTGCCACCCTCGATCCGACGCTGCGCGCCATCCAGCTGCCGCATGGCGGCAAGGTCATGCTCTCCGACACCGTGGGCTTCATCTCCAGCCTGCCGACCCAGCTGGTCGCGGCCTTCCGCGCTACACTGGAGGAGGTGCTGGAAGCCGATATCATTCTCCATGTGCGCGACATTGCCCATGAGGATGCCGAAGCCCAGCTCAGTGATGTCGGTGCCGTCCTTCGCCAGCTCGGCATTGATCCGGACGACGGCGCACGGATCATTGAGGTCTGGAACAAGATCGACCGCTTCGGCCCGGAAAAGCTTGAGGAATTGTCCAATATTGCGGCCCGGCGTCCGCTTGACCACCCAGCGCTGATGGTGTCTGCAGTGACCGGGGAGGGCGTCGAGAGTTTACGCGTCACAATCGAGAACCGCCTCGCCGCGCGTCGCACCACGCTCAGTTTGACAATCGACGCCGCCGACGGTGCCGGGATCAGCTGGCTGCACCGCAATTGCGAGGTGCTGGCCAAGGAGCTGCAGGACGATCGTTTCGACATGACGGTGCGGGTCGACGAAACCAGGCGCGACATCGTCATCGCCCGCTTCCATGCCGAACCCGACTCCGGCTCCGATGCTGATTTTGAGCCCGCGTGATGATTCTGTGCCGAATCGACGGACTGCGCTTTCCCATGCCGAGCAAATGGCTTCACCCGAAGAACACCGGCTGGACCGACGTCGATTACGACTTCGGCCTGCCGCAACCTGACGCCACGGCGCTGGCGCAAGCCCTCAACGCGGCCTGTCACGTTTTCTATTATCATGGCGGGGGCGGAATCTGGCAGAACCATCTGCATGGAAAGCAGCACTACGCCTCCCTGATCGCGGCGCAGATCAAAGCCCATCCCGGTCTCACGCACAGACTGCTGGCTTCGGGCGATCGCGTCATCCAGATGCTCACCTATCGCGCCGTCGAAATGCTGGAACACCCGGACGGTCGCTGACCACAACTGACACGGCAACGCCTGTCCGTGTCACAGAAATTCACCGCGCTTCACGCTCGCCTGGAAATCCGCAAAACCGTTCGAATGACAGACACAATTGTGCTGAGCCCCGCAACGTGCTACGCGTTCTGCTCTGTGCCAGACGTTGCCAGGTCGTCCGGCTAGCATGGCGGACAGGTTTGATGCCTGGAGCGCATGGCGCAAGCGTGGCGCGCGAGCGAACGGAACCACTGTGATGCGCGATACAGGATACAGAGTACAGGTTCCCGGGAGGCGTCATGAGACCTGACCAGATTACCAGGTGGTTGATCATCCTGCTGGTGCTTTTCGTCACACCGCTGGTCCGGGCTGAGGACAAAATCACGACCCTGCAGGTCGCGGCTGATGGCTTCCCTGCGGGCCATGAAACGCCGGAGGGAGCTGCCGCCGACCTGGCCCGGGCGTTCATTCGGCACGATGTCCAGTTGTTCAACGCCACCTGCATCAAGCCATTCGCGGGCGGTGTATCGCGCCGGGAATATTCCGCCTTTCTCAAAGCGACCGGTGACAGCATCCGGGAAGCGGCGCAACGCCAGGACGCGGTGGGACCAAAGGAACTCGTCAAGCTGTTCGCTGCCCGAAGCCTCAGCCAGAGCGGCCCGGCCTCGTACGGCTATGCCGTGTTCGGATTCCGGGATGTAAAATTCGTCGACGTCCTGGTCCTGCTGAAGAACGGCAGCAAATACAGAAATCGGACACTTGTTCTCAGGGACAAGACCGGCAAGTGGTATGCGCACCCGCTACCAGGATCGAGCCCGTTGTTGAGCGCCGGACTGAACGAAGAGTCCGAATCCACAACCGATTTCGGCAAAGTCTATAGGGTTCAGAAATAGGCGGCGTGCGGGTTTGCCGGATGGAGCGAAGCGCGAAACAATCGGAGAAGCCACTGAGGAGCGGCGGCGGTATTCAAACTCGTCGCGAGCTGTTATCCAGCTCGCGTTGGCACCGCCGCTGGACTGGTTGGTATGATGGGCGGGTTTGGTGCAGCGCTGTTGCCCTGGGCCTTCGGCTGGCTCTTTGTTGAGACCGGATTTTGGGCAAGTTGTTTCATGTTGCTGTGTGCCATGGCAGTTCTCTGTCTGCTCGTGCTGTTCGTCTCTCCCGGAGATGAGGACCGCACAAGAGCTGCGGCCGACGCTGTCTCCGTCAACTGAACCACGGGTGCAGCGCGGAAGTCGCGAAAATCAACTCGCGCAGTCAATCCCAATCGACGGCTTTCAGGAGTTCCTCCGCCTTTCAGCTCCGCAGCCGTCAGGTCTTCTTCGGTCCAGATGGGCAGCCTGCGAAACGCCACCTTGGACACCGTCTGCTTCGTGCCATCCGGAGCGCGCCGACAAGCGATTACCCAGCGAAAGACCGTGCCTTCCTTGACAAGGGGACGATCGTCGTCCTGGAGATCCGTGATACGAAAATCCGCCTCCTCGCCCTCAACCGTATCTCCTGTGGTGATGTCGAGCAGGCGCGCGGTGAACGTTTCAGCATGGATATCGGTGACATAGCCCTCCCACTCCTGCAACACCACCAAATCCGTCACCTCAGCTGGGTCTCGTTGATCACAGATCGGTCCTTTGCAACTTTCCTCCATACCACCTCACTGCGGGGCACGCTTCTCGCTCTTGGCCTCGTTCCATAATGCATCCATTTCCGCCAATGTGGCCTCCGTCAGTACACGTCCCTGGGCCTCCAGCGCACGTTCGATATAGGCAAAGCGCCGCTCGAACTTGGCATTGGTCAATCGCAGCGCGGTTTCCGGGTCGGCGCCGACGTGACGGGCGAGGTTGACGAGCGCGAACAGAATATCACCGGTTTCTGCCGCCAGTTCGGCTGCGTCATTGCGATCAAGGGCAGCCTCGACCTCGTCGGTCTCTTCCCGGATCTTCTGCAGCACTGCACGCGGATCATTCCAGTCGAAGCCGACGGTGGATGCCTTGCGCTGGAGTTCCATGGCCCGGGTCAAGGCCGGCTGCCCCGGCTTGATGCCGGCGAGAATTGAGCTGTCGGTGTCTGGTCCGGCAGGTCCGCGCGCCGTGCGCTCCGCCTTCTCCTCCGCCTTGATGCGCTCCCAGGCTTCCCGGACATCCTCCGCTTTGACCTTGCCGTCGCGGGCGAAGACATGGGGATGGCGGCGGATCATTTTCGTGGTGATCTTTTCCACGACATCGCCAAAGCTGAAGGCTCCCTGTTCCTCCGCCATGCGGGCATGGAACACCACCTGCAACAGCAGGTCGCCAAGCTCCTCGCAGAGATCGACGAGATCGCCACGGCTGATGGCCTCGGCCACCTCATAGGCCTCCTCGATCGTATAGGGCGCGATGGTGGCAAAATTCTGCCGGAGATCCCAGGAGCAGCCGGTTTCGGGGGTGCGTAATGCCGCCATGATCTCAATCAATCGGGTGATGTCACGGGAGGGGGTCATGGAAAGTCACTCTGGCGGTTTTGAGGATAAAGGATCGGGCAGGGGTCAGGAATCAGGCCGTGCGGAACCCTGAGCCAGTCTGAGCCAACCCTCATATCCGGTTTGTTTTGTGGTGGCGATTGGCGGCCCCCGGCAACAGTGATAAAGCCGGGGGCATGGACGAGAGATTTTCCCGGAAAGGCGCCCTGGTGCTGTTCTCGGGCGGCCAGGACTCTGCGACCTGTCTTGCCTGGGCACTGGAGCGCTTTGAACACGTCGAAACCCTGGGCTTCGACTATGGCCAGCGCCATGGCATCGAACTGGCGTGCCGGACCCGGCTCCTTGAGGGGTTCAAGGCCCTGCGCCCGGAATGGGCCTCACGGCTCGGTGACAGCCACACGCTCTCCGTGCCGACGCTGGCGGCAATCTCCGATACCGCGCTGACGCGCGAGGTCGCAATTGAGATGGGGGCCGACGGCCTGCCGACCAGCTTTGTCCCTGGACGCAATCTGGTGTTTCTGGTCTTCGCCGCGGCGCTGGCCTACCGGCGCGGCATTGGCCATATCGTCGGCGGCATGAGCGAAACCGACTATTCCGGCTATCCCGATTGTCGCGCCCACACCATTGAGGCCATGCAGGCCGCGCTGTCGCTCGGTATGGCACGCGAATTTCAACTCCATACCCCCCTGATGCGGATCGACAAATCCGCAACCTGGCGGCTTGCCCAGGACATTGGCGGGCCCGCACTGGTTGAACTCATCCGCGAGGAATCCCACAGCTGTTATGTGGGAGACCGCGGCTCCAGGCATGATTGGGGCTATGGCTGTGGTGTCTGTCCGGCCTGCATCCTGCGCGCCAAAGGCTGGAGTGCCTATGCGACAGCGAGGGGCGCGCGCGGGGGGGGGAGGGCGCCTGACATCCGGTGAACAGCTTTTTGAAAGACAGCCAGGGCCGGAACGACATCGGCTCCGAATCGGGATTGAACGCCAGGCGGAGGGCATAGGTCACATAGGCCGGAACCTCGCGTAAGGATGAATAGACATCAATCATACGGAAGACGGGCGGAAAGAGCCCGGAAGTCTGCGACACCCCGACCGCCTCGAAGGCAAGCTGCGCCCGCGGCAGATGGTAATACTGGGTCACCAGCATCACCCGCGACAGTCCGTGCTCTTTCATGTAACGCGCCGCATTGCGCGCGGTCGCAAGCGTGTTGTCCCCCTGGTTGTCGAGAATGAGGGCACCGGCTGGAACCCCACGGGCCAGGAGATAATCCTGCATTGCGTTGGTTTCATCGAGCCCCGGGCCATCAATGCCGCCGCTGAGAAACAGGATCGGGCAGTTGCCGGCCTGAAAGCAGCGGAGCGCGACATCAAGACGCCCCGCCAGGGTTGCTTTCGGGGTGCCGTCGCTCTTGAGGCCGTTGCCGAAAACCACGGCAAAATCGCTCCTGTCATCGCCGACCCGCAACCCCTGGATGCTGATATAGACCGCCGCACAGACCCAGAGCACAGCCAGCACAAGGGCGGTTTTGAACAGTCTCGACAGAAAGCGGCGCATGAAAGGACAAGACCATCAGAAAGGGGCAGGGCGGGAACGATAATCCGTGAGGGAGCCAAGGGCTGTCGCATGCGCAGACAGTGAAGGGTTCTTCCCGGGGGCCAACGGACAGTGACAGGCAGCGCCTTCAGAAGTGCTCCCAAACCAGGAGCACCATGTCAAATCACGAAGAAGTCAGGCCCGGAAAGCGGGTCCTTTTCTTATGTTCGTTTTCGCTTATTTTTCCGGTTTCTCCAGCCAATAGCGCGCAAGTTCCTCCACCCCCGGATTTCAAACTCTCCGGATCGAATATCTCCGGATCAAGTAACTCCGCGCCTTCGTCAAACCAGTCGCAGTAGTCCTCCCGATCCGGATGGTTCGGATCCCTGAACATCTCAAGGAGATGGTTGAAGCCATAGGCTCCACCTACATCTTCCGGCGGGCACCGCCCCTGCGCTTCAATCAGGCGGGGATAAAGAACACCCGGTTCGGGAGCAATCACCTTTTCAACCTTGATCCCATGCGTCCAGTTGTCGCCGAAGTCATAGATATATTCCCGCACTTTGATCTTGAAAGTGTCGAGCACTTCTTTGATCGTTGCGGTTTCGGCATTGATAAGATCACCAGCGACCCAGCCTTCGAGGTAAATGTCACCCCTCACTTTATTGAAGACATCCCGCCTTTTGTCGCGGCATCGGAACGCGTATAGGTGCGAATTGTCCCATCCAATAGCTCTCTGCAGCACGGGATGGAGCTGGGGAAGCGTGATGTCACCGGGAAGCTCAAGGCGCCGGATGACCGGAGGTTCGACATCATGGAGCAGGACCAGAACACGGAGGATGGGCGCAGCACTCATCGTTGACCCTTGCGGAAAACCAGTTTTGTTGTGCAGCTGGTTCACGCTGCCTGCCACAAAACACACTGCCTGGCCCGATCCTCCGGAGGGCGAACAGTGCGCCTTCGTGGTCTGGGCGTGCCTTCATCTGAGCGATCAGATGCCGTCAGGTCCGGCGTCCTTTCTTTGGCGATGCCTTCTTCTTTGCGACAGGCTTCTTTTTCTTTGCGACGGGCTTCTTTCCAGCCGGAACCCTCTTCTTTGCCGCCGCTTTCTTTGCCGGCAGTTTCCGTGCTGGTGCCTTCTTCACACCCGCCTTTCTGGTACTGGCCTCCTTTGCCGGTGCCTTCCGGGCTTTCTTTGCGGCGACAGCTTTGGCTGCACGCGGCTTCTTCGCCAGAGACTTCGTGGCCGCCGTCGGGGCGGCCGAAGCCTCACTGGCGGCCGGATTCCCGGCCCTGGCTTTCTTTCCAGACCACCTCTGTGCGAGTGCCATGACGTCGAGCTTGAGGAGTTCCGGGTTGAAATTTTCCGGATCGAAATCCGCGTCGCCATACCACTCGACAAAATCGTCGTGCTGTGCGTGGTTGGGATCCTTGAGACCTTCCCGCAGGTCCGCGAAGCCCCAGGGGCCACCGACATCCTCCGGCGGACAGCGCCCCTCGGCTTCAACCAGACGTGGATAAAGCACATCCGGCTCGGGCTCGATCTCCTTTCCAACCGCGATCGTATGTTCCCAATTGTCTCCGAAATCATAGGTATAGCGCAGCCGCCTGGCGCCGAATTCCTGCAGGACGTCGCCGAGCCTCACCTTGCTGGCATCGCGCAGGGTGTCAAAGCCGAATTCCGGCTGCGGAATTCCCCAGCCCAGATCGCCGCAGCTGATTTCGAACAGATGGCAGTTGTCCCAGCCGAATGCAGCCTGCAGCGTCAAGTGCAGCCGTTCGAGCGTGATGTCCGCCGGCACTTCAAGTCGCCGCGTGACCTTGGGCTTGACATCGTCAAGCGTGACTTTGAGACAAAGAATGGATGCAGCGCTCATGGGATGACACCTTATCTGGCAGCCACTCTACGTCTGCGCCGCTTTGGCGGTCAACCTCTGCCCGGCGAGAGCGGGGACACAACCGTCTTGATGAAGTGGTGATTTTGAAAGTGCTACAGGGGACCACCACGGAAGCCGTTGGCGCGGTCTTTTTTTAATTGCAGCAAGATATTGATTGAGCAGTGTTTTTCTGATCACGATACGATCCGCGGGAAATGCCCAACAGGCTTTTGCAGGTTCGATCCGTCTCTTGAGCGATGCCGGGCTGCCCCGACAAAAACGCCTGAAATCTGTGGGACACCGAAATTGAGATGCGCGGATCTCTTGCCTCCACGGCTGCCGACAATGATGAAAGCACCGATTCTTGATTCTCTCATCAGGCTTGCGGGCAGATCATCGTTCAAACGCGAAAGGAAACATGGAGCCCGGGCGAGGAACCAGACCACGATGGGGGGACCCGGGAGGTGCTGAAAGTCCGCCTGGCACGAATCGAATCATGCCGCAGTGGTGCCTTCGAATTTCACCCGGCCGTGGTTCGATCTGACCGCAAGTTCGTGAGCCCAGACCGGCGCCCCCCCTATTCGGTCGGAATCACCCCGGGAAATCAAAGGCGGACGCCTGTTGGTGCGAGGTTTTCCCTCCACCCTGCAACGCCGTTCCAGGGTACGAGCGGTCCATGGTGTCGATCGCGTCATCGGTTGCGGTGCGGAAAGGATATGGTGTGACCGGGGAGGCGTGAGCTATATTCTGCATCGTTTTTGAATTCTGTCCCTGCCTGAGTTGAGGGGCCTTGCATGCGTTGGCCAATCCATCCGGTTTCTCTTGCGGGCGGGGATGGGGAGGCACGGAATCCGGTCCCGGAAGCAGCAAAGTCGTTGAAACCGGGCCCGGATCGTCAGACAGGTGCGCGAAAGCACCAAACCGTGATGGATGGGCTTTGGCTTGAAGAGCCAAAGGGCATCGTTGGGAACCCGTGAAGCCTGGAGGTTGAAGGAAACGATCATGACGACACCAACGAGTGGAGCTGCGCCGCTGTTTGAATTGCATTCCCCGGTTCGGTTCACGCACACCGATCCGGCCGCCTATGTGTTTTTTCCGCGCTACTTTGAGATGCTCCAGGCGGTTATCGAGGAATGGTTCACCCAGGCCCTGGATCAACGCTACGCCGACCTTATCATCAACCGTCGGCTGGGCACGCCCACCGCCGCCACCCAATGCACCTTCATGAAACCATCGCGGCTTGGGGACGTGGTGACCATTGCCGCCAGACTGGAACACATTGGCAATTCGTCATTCCGCATCCGCTTCTTCGGCAGATGTGAGGGTGAGAAGCGCCTCGAAGCCGTGTCCACGCTGGTGATGATCAGTCTCGGTGACGGCTCGCCACAGCCAATTCCCGCCGACCTGAGGACGAAAATGGAGGCCTATCAGGCCGCCACATCCGACAATGGCTGACGCTTGCGCAACCCGATTCATGCGGACGGGTGCGCGCGCAACGGTCCCAGCACGGTTTCCACGACAGCCAGCGCTGCGATGACCATGCCATCGTGCACCCTCGTTGCTGGCTCTGCGAAGTATTGCTGGCAGCTGCCTCTCTGACACGCTATGGCGTGTGCAGAGATTCTGTGCGGCGTTTTTGGAGCGGTGGCGACGACGGCGCTTTTTGGGCCAGGCCTCAGCTGTCGTCTCCAAAGACAGCGATCGTCCTTGTTGACGGCCGCCGCGTCAGATTCAAGGTGGACTGCGATCCCGGCCTCGGCCCTTGCTGCCGCACTCATTTCCCGTTTCTGGAGCAGCGGCGGTACTGAGGGGCATCGCCGTTCATTATCGAAATCGTGTTGGCGGCGCAGCTGGATTCGTCACCATGACGGCCATGCCTGGAAGAATTCCATCGGCACACGCGCACGTGTCTCGTCTGCTTTCAGTTTCAGCCTTTCCGCTCAACCGTCTCGTCCTTTTCCGGGTAGGCATCGGATGCCGTGCGGTCGGTTCGTGGTGCGTTCGGTCCGTGGCGTGGAGCGCCCGACGCGATGTGGCGGCAAGGCGGAGTGAAGGATGCTGCGAGGAAACACCCGGCGGCTAAGAACGATAATGCCGAAAACGGGGTCGGCGACCAGAAGATGCCGATCCTTGCGATTCTGCACAATGATCCGGAAAGGCGCCTCTACCCTCTACCGGGCAGACCGCGCAGCTGCGCCAGGCGGTGTTGCTGTGATCAGGTTTCACAGGCCATGAAATGGGCAAAGCGTGCCGTACGCCGCAGCCGAGAGGCGCCTTGGCAATGCGAAGCCTCTTTCGACACGCTGCGGCAACTCCCGGTTTCAGTGCAGCGATAATGACTTTCCATCCTTTATCCGCGGGAGTGGATGGCGAAGTTGGCAAGGGGGGATAACATCGCTTACGCGCCGACATCAAAGGAATTAAATCATATAAAGCCGGGACAATTTCACCGCCGGGAATCACGGGTTCCTGCCGGGGGCCGGTCGACGTCTCCGAAATACAGCCTCAACGTGTATCGCGAATACAGTGCTAGCAAGGCGAGTATTCTGGAGAGAAATTGACCGAAAAAGCTGCACCCGACATCACACCCGACCTGTGAGGGTCTTGACGATTTCGCCGGAGTCCGGATTCTTGCAAAAAGGAAAGACGTTGACCAACCAAAATACAAAGTACCTGATCGAAATTATGGGGGTTTGGTTTAATGAACAACTGATCTGAATTTGATGTTTTCACTTTGTGGGGGCAAAGGTGAGCAAGCTTCAGGCGGCATGGCAGGTGAGGGAAGGCCAGTGGAAGCCTGGCCCGGACCTCCCAGAGTGTGCGGGATCCGAGGGTGACCACCCGCAGGCAATGCGGGCCCTGAGGAGGGTTTCGGTCGTGTATTCCGGCCAGCGGTTGGGAGTGGCTGCAGCGCGGCCATTGCCGACGCTGGGGTTTGCGCTTTCCGAGAGCCGCAAGCGCTCTCAGCTGCCGCCGAAGACGGGGCCGCGGGTGCTGCTGCAGCAGGGACCCGTCGCTCCCTTCTTGAGGCATCTTCAGTATTTCCTTGAGAAGAATGGCTTCGACACGTGGCTTATCTGCTTCAACGCAGGCGACAGGCGGTTTCCGGCACGGGAAAATGATCCGGTCTGCCACGACGACATCGCGGCCTGGCCAGGCTGGCTGCGCAATCTGCTTGTCGTGGAAGGCATCGACCACATTGTCCTGTTTGGCGCAGAGCGTCCTGTTCACAACATCGCCCGCGAGCTGGCCTCTTCGCTCGGCATTGACGTCGTGTCGCTGGAGGAAGGGTATGTCCACCCCGGTTTTGTGACGGTCGAGCGCGGGGGTAATAACTGGACGTCGCCGATCGCCGGGGAGGGCCATGCGCTTTTCCTCGCCGGAACCTTCATGATGCGTGACAAGGACGTGATTTACGTTGCCAATCACCCCACCGCCGAACTCGGCACATTCCTGTCGACCATCGTTTCTCCAGTTGTGGGTGCAGCTGAGCGGATAGAGACTGCGGGCGCATGGTGATGATTTCCACCCATTCTGTCGATCGCGGCAGCGCGGATTTCCGCAGGCACACCACTGCTGTCCCGCAGGCGGATGCGTCCGCAAGGATTGCCCTGACCTCCGGCAGGCTGGAACGGATTCCAAACCTTGAAGAGTTTCTGGGGCAGAGGGCGGAATTTGCCAGCAGGATCCGGTCGCAGCACACTGCGGTAGCCGGCTGGGGTGCGAAGCCCTCCGGCTTGCGTGCGCGCGCGATGGCGGGGGCAAACCTGCCGTTTATGCTGCTCGAAGACGGCTTTCTGAGGTCTGTCGGGCGCAGCGATCCGCCGCTGTCCCTGGTGGTGGACGATCTCGGTATCTATTACGACGCGACCGGACCGTCGCGCCTGGAGAAGCTCATCGCGGAGCCGCTGACGGAAGCAGAGAACCTGCGCGCCGGAAAGTTGATGGCACTCTGGCGCGACGGGCGAGTTTCGAAATATAACCACGCCCGCGATTATGACGGCGCACTGCCGCCCCGCTTTGTCCTGGTCTGCGATCAGACCTATGGCGATGCCTCGGTTGCCGGCGGTTTGGCCGACCATGAGAGCTTTCAGCGAATGCTTGATGCGGCACTCGCAGAAAATCCGGATTGCACCGTGCTCGTCAAAACCCATCCCGACATCATCACACGCAACAAACGCGGCTATTTCGAGCGCGCCGGACTGCAGCGCAATCCACGGGCAAGGATCATCGCCGAGGCCTGTCATCCGGTCCGGCTGATCGAGGAAGCAGAGGCCGTCTATGTCGTGACGTCACAGATCGGCTTTGAGGCCCTGATCCGGGGAAAACCCACGCGCTGCTTTGGCATGCCGTTCTATGCCGGCTGGGGGTTGACCTGCGACGAATTGCCGTTCCCGGAGCGCCGCGGCAGGGCTACCCTGGCACAGGTGGTCCACGCCGCGCTGGTTTCCTATCCCCGCTATGTCGATCCCGAAACGGGGAGACGCAGTGATGCCGAAAAGGCGATCACCTTTATCGCCCGGCAACGCCAAATGCGGGAGCGTTTTGCACCCCGTGTCTACGCCCTGGGCTTTTCGCGCTGGAAGCGGCCGATCCTGAAACGCTTCCTGTCCGGGTCGGAGGTCCGCTTTGAGCGCCGCGCAAGCCGGATCCCGCCAAATTCCACCGTCGTGCTGTGGGGAAGCCACGTGCCTCAATTGCCCGAAGGGACGAGGACGATACGTATCGAGGATGGCTTTCTGAGGTCGGTCGGACTGGGCGCAGAGCTTGCCCAGCCGCTGTCCTGGGTCTGTGACGACCTCGGGATCTATTACGACGCATCAAAGCCCTCCCGGCTCGAAGACATCCTTGCCAATGTAAAATTCGACGCAGCCACCCTGGAGCGCGCCGCCAGCTTACGCAAACGGATCCTGGAAGCAGGGCTGACCAAATATAATGCCGACACCGCAGCCTGGCAGCGCCCCAGAGGAACCAGGCGGGTGATCCTCGTCCCGGGGCAGGTCGAGACCGATGCTTCAATCCGCTATGGTACAGCGGCGATCCAGACCAACCTCGACCTCCTGCGCGCTGTCCGCGCCGCCAACCCTGATTCCTACATCGTCTACAAACCCCATCCCGATATTGTCGCAGGCTTGCGCAAGCCCGGAGAGACCGAGAACAGCGTCCCTCCATTCTGCAACGAAATTGTCGTCGCAGCCGACATGGCGCGGCTGCTGGACAAGGTCGATGAGGTTCACACCCTGACCTCGCTCACCGGCTTCGAGGCGCTGATGCGGGACGTGCCGGTGACGTGTTATGGACGCCCTTTCTATGCGGGTTGGGGCCTCACCCGGGACATGACCGTCGTTCCACGGCGGCAACGCCAGCTTGATCTCGACGCTCTGCTGGCGGCGAGCCTGATTCTCTATCCGACCTATGTCAGTCGCTCGACCGGGGTCTTTGCCACGCCGGAGCAGGCAACAGCCGAACTTATCGGCTGGCGCAACCGCGGTCCCGGAAAACCATCGCGGTGGCGGCAGGCCTGGCGCGCCTTCCTGCGGTTGGGCCAACTGTTCCCGTCCCGTCACCATATGGGCGGACTTACGTTCATGCCTCGTGGTAACAGTCATGTCCGAAGATAGTCTCGCCAAGCAGCCTCCCGAAGCCAGGCCCAAGGCACCGACACCGGATCTGGTCATGCCCAAGCTGGTACCGTTAGCCGGCAAACCCGGATGAAATTGCGCTGACACCGGCGGGTGTGGACGCCGTTCGCCCCCAGAAGCGGCGCCGCCGAATCCTGACGATCTCCTTCGTACTCTGCGTCATCCTCCCCTTCATCTTCGGGACGTTCCATTACGTACGCCTTCATGGCATCCGACCGTTACGTTGCCGGGGCCGCTTTTGCGGTGCAAAGCATCACAGGCAGCGGAGGCGTCAATCGTCAATCTCCAGGGTTCGTTCACAGGCCTCGCCAACACCGGTTCCACCAATTCGGATTCTTACATCCTGCTGAAGTTCCTCAAAAGCCGCGACATGGTGGAGCGCCTCGAGAAAGACATGGAATTCCGGGCCGCCTGCGGTGCCGAGAAGGCCGACAGGATCTCCCGCCTTGGTTCCGATCAGGATATTGAACTTGTCGTGGAGTACTGGGAAAAACGTGTAGAGACAAACTTCGACTGCGACAATGCATCGGGAATTATCCCATTCGACGTCGAAGCTTTCAGCACAGACGGTGCCAGGAAGATTGCCGACAGAGTCCTGGCACACAGCAGGGAAATGGTGAATAGGCTGTCGGAAGAAGCCCGACGCAATGCCGTATCTTACGCAGAAGGAGAAGTTGCGCGGGCAGAAAAGAGGCTGCGTGACATCTTTGAACAGGTCCGCACGTTCCGGGCCAGGGAGCAGGCGATCGACCCGGCCGCGCTGGCCAAGGCCCAGATTATTGCCGGCCTCGACAAGCAGCTTGCGGAAACACAGGCTCGTATCGCAGTTATCGAAGGCTCCGTCGAGGAGAATTCACCCGCGCTGCGCAACCTCCGCCGTCAGAGAGAAGCACTCAAACGACAGATCGGCGAGGAAAGCGCTGAAGTCTCAAAAAATTCTCGGAGGGGACATACCCCAGCCCTCTCCGACCTGCTGGCCGTTTACCAAATCATCTGAGTTGCTTATAGCCTTTGCGGGTTTTCTCCAAAGTGAGTTTTTCGGCCTCGGCTTTGGCACGCTCCTTGCTGTCGAAAGTCTTGACCAGGCGTTGTGCCCTGGCGCCGACGCGACCGAATTCAATGACCACGTCACAGCCGTCAATGCCGATGTGCCAGAACCGCGGGGAGGTCCCCTCGACCATCTGCAACTCGTTCATCTTCAGGGGGGGCGGCATCTCCGGTGGCGGAGCGGCAGGCGCATGGGTGGCGGCCGGACGTGGCGAGGAACCGTGACGCGGCGTTCGGGGGCTAAAGGGGACGCTGTCTGGATAGGGGTTGGGATCAAGCAGGTCCCAGCTGGAACGCTTGAGTTCGGTCTCGATGCGGGCAATGGTCTGGTCTTTGGCGCGCAGCCAGGTGGCGACGGGGACATCCAACACCCGCCAGCCGAAGCTACGCAGCACGGTCGGCCGGAAGACAAAACGCTCTTCGACATCCCCTGGCTCGACACTGCGGTCGAGCAGGATGGCCAGCGCATAACCGCTGCCGTCCTGCCCGACAATGGCGAGATCGCAGCGGAAACTGGCGCCACCGACATATTCGTGAACGGTATGACCACGCGAGCGCAATTCTTCCGCAAGAGCGGTGCGCACCGGATCGTCAGGTGCCTCAAGACCAAAGGTCTCGGCCGCCTGCGGGCTCAGCGTGGTCAGAACCGTCTTCGCATGGTCGAGGGCGCCGCTTGATTGGGCATTGGCGAAGGCAAGAAAATTGCGCAGCGCCCGGGCGCCGTCGTTGTGGGTGTTGGTGATCGCCTCGGGGCCAATGGTCGAGATGATTGCCATGTGGCGACGGGCGCGGCTGAAGATGACGTTGAGGCGCTTTTCGCCGCCGCGCTGGTTGATGGGACCGAAATTCATCGCCATCCGCCCGTCGCGGCCCGGCGCATAACAGACGCTCATCAGGATGATGTCGCGCTCATCGCCCTGAACGTTTTCCAGATTCTTGACGAACAGGCCGTTGAACTGGCCGTCATCCTCGCGGACATATTCCTGTTCCAGCGCCGTCGCGAAGGTCGGGTTGTCGGCTGCCAATCGCTCCAGGGCACTGCTGATCTCGCCCTGCTGCGCCTCCGAGAAGGCGACCACACCCAGACTGAGGCCGGTGTCCCGGGTCAGCAATTCCCGAACCATACCGGCAATATAGCGCGCTTCAGGGACATTGATGCGCTGCTCATAAACCCCGTCTTTGATGCGATGGGTGGTGATCGGCGACCTGAGAAGCCGCTCGACGCCCGCCGCCATGGCGTCGTCATCCCTGGAAGACGATGGTGCGGCCGCAATGTCGCCAGAGGGCAGGGCGCGATCGGGAATGGTCACCAGCTGGCCGTTGTAGAAGGCGGCGTTGGAGAAGCTGATCAGGGACTCGAAGCGGCTGCGGTAATGCCAGGCCAGCAGGGTTGCGGGCAGGTTCTGGGCCGCCTGGTTGAGCAGGCTCCCGGCACCGAGCGAAATGGCGATCTGCTGACCATCCTCCTCGGCGATCACCTCGGTGTCCTCGTCGTCAAGCGCCGCAGAGAAGAAGCTCGTCGGGGGCAACTGCATTTCGTCGCCGACGATGATGACCTGGTCCGCGCGGCACAGAGCCGGCACCGCTTCCTCGACCGGGATCTGGCTGGCCTCGTCAAAGATCACGACGTCGAAGAGATCAGTCTGCAGCGGCAAGGTGTCGGAAACCGACAGTGGGCTCATCAGCCAGATCGGCTTTAAGTCGTTGACCACATTGCCGCAATCACCGCCCGAAAGTTCCCGGATCGAACGATAGCGCATGCTTTTGCCGAATTCATGCTCCAGTTCGCGGCGGCCGCCGGCATAGCGTTTCTTGAATCCTCGCCCCTGATCGTCAAGCATCGACAGCGACAGCTCGGATAGGCGGACATGATCGCGGAAATTATGCTGCAGCACCGCGCGCACCACGTCCGAATTCGAGCTGCGCAGACGGGTCTGCGCCGTCTCTGCCTTGCGGGTCAGGCCCATCAGACGGTCGATATCGAAGCGCTTGATCTCGGGGTTGGCGCGCTCAATGCCGCCAATCGCTTCATCGACGACGAGCGCCTCCAGCGCCGGCAAGGGCAGCGCAATCGAGCGCAAGGTCGCGGAGAAACGCGGCTCCGCCCGATGGATTTTGGCAAGGAAGGGAAGAAGGTCGGGAAGATCCTCCAGGCTCTCGCGCAGGTCACGCAGCAATGTGCCAAGCTGTTCAAGGGTCAGCTGGTCCGCGTCGATGCCATCGCGGATGGTCTGTGACAGCCGGCGCAGGGTCGGTGCCTGTTCTGCTGCCTGCGACAGGGCTGCCGCGCCATCGCGCGAGGCGCGCACCTCCTTCATCATGCGCACCACCGCTCGCGGCGGCTGCCCCCGGAGCTGTTTGCGCAAGGCATTGAAGGCTTCAAGGCTCGGAATCGCCATCCTTTGTTCGATGGTGCCGACTTTTGCCTCCCGGGCGGCATCGGCTTCATGGCGCTTGTCGAGAACCTCAAGAACAGAGGTGATCGTGGGCACAATATTGTGGGCGCTGAAGTCGTAACGTTCCCTCACCAGTCGGCTCAGCCGGCGCCAGTTGCCGTCGAAGAACCGGAAAAAGCTGTGCTCCTTCACGCGCGCCAGAGCCAGCGCCGCCCGGGTATCGGCGGGCGACAGTGCGTCAGCGGACCAGTGAATGGCGCGCTCTGCGGCTTTGTGGCACTTGTTGTTCAACGCCTTGAGTTCGGCGAGATCAAGATCCAGCGTCTTTGATGCGCGGGAGCCGGGATTGAGGACATCAAGGAAGCGGGAAAGACCGGTCGCACACATCTCTTCGGCCATGGCCAGGACCACCAGCGCGTCCGTGATCCCCGTCTCAGGCGTGATCAGAGAGTTCGCCTGCAGGGCGTGATCAAGCCTGGCGAGATGCTCTTCGGCCTCGTCAATGATCGCTTCAAGAGCGGCATACGGGGTCTCACTGACGAGGACCGCGCTATTGATCCGAGAGAAGGGGTGTTCGGCCAGACTGGGTGCTTTCGAACAGTCGCTGAGCGCTCGCATGGTCTGTTGTGCCAGCGACCGGTTTGCATCCCAGGTGGAGAGCGAAGGCAGAAGTTCGCGCTGGCGGATGGCAATGTGATCCGCGACAGGCGGCAGGGCAGCGGCGCGCCGGACAAGGTCGCGGATGTTCAAAGCATTCGTTCCGCTTTCTGACCTGCCGACGACCGCATCATAGGCGGCAATCGCCGATATCTGGGCCTCCAATGCGGCAACACTGGTGCTGCGAATGCCGCGCTGTCGCTCCAGCGCATCCTCGGTGTGTCCCCAGTGTTCGTAGTGTTTCTTCAGATCAAGGATGAATTCTTTCTTGTCTTCCTGTGAATCGTGGATGATGCAGGCCAGTCCGTCGAGTCCGGACTGGGCCAGACGGTGGAACACGACATCCAGCGCGGCGCGCTTTTCGCAGACGAACAGCACGCGCTTGCCGCGCGCGGCGTAATCGGCGATCAGATTGGTGATGGTCTGCGACTTGCCCGTCCCCGGAGGTCCCTGGATGACGAAGCTGCGGCCGCTGCGGGCAAGAGCAATCGCAGCGTCCTGGGTGGTATCGGAAGCGACCACATTCCACTTGTCGGCCTGCGGGATTGGCGGCGGCGCTTCCTGGACAAAGGGACGCGGCTCGATCGAGAATATGCCGTCGAAAGCGTTGAGATCGCCGGATTTGTCGATCAGTTCCGCGAAATCGCGCACCAGCGACATTTTCCGGTAGTTCAGATTGGCCAGCGTCACCTGGGTGAGGTCGATTTCCCAGGAAAAGCGATGCCCGGCATCGCCTCCGACATGGATGGTCATGGCCTCGTTCGGGGCCGCGATATGGCTGGCGGAAGGTGCCAGCGAACCGCCTGCGGCCATGCGCTGGGGTAGCGGCGAGGGTTTGACCAATTTCTCAAACAGAGCGTGGCCGAGCGGACGATAATCGTCGCGGGCATAGCTGAAGTCGACGCGCGAGGTCGCCGTCTGCCGGGTCTGGCCGCGGCGACGCCTGAAGGCATTGACCCGCTGTACCGCCTTTTGCAGGATGAGGCGGATCTGGGGACGGTCCTGCAATTCGAGCCGGACACCGGGTTCGCTGGTCCGGATCTGTCGGGCCAGTTCGGCATGGACGTCGCCAATTGTGGTAGTGGTCAGATCAACATGCTCGGGCAGCTGAATGTCATAGAGCTGGCGCAAGGTATGGCGCAGAGCCGGGTTCAACTCTGCAATCGGGTCTGTGCAGCGCATCACATACTGGTCGCGCACCCCTTTGGCTTTGGTGAGTTCGACCGGGAGCCATAACAGCGGCGAGACGATGCGCTGTTCCGGTGCCTCCTTGAGATTGTGCCAGCGCAGAAAACCGATGATCAGCCGCAACTGGTTGAAACCATATTCGGCGCGGTCGCGCCGCGCATCCTGGAGAATCTTGTCGAGCGCCGAGGGCAGATGGGGCTGGTCCTCGAAACGCAGCCACTTGTTGAGTGCGATCGCCTTGCCGGAAAGGACGTCGGCAATGAACTGCCCGCGCCAGGTGCAGAGCTGGTCGGCGCGCACCGATTCGATACGCATGACGATCGGAATCGAGGCCTCCGTCATATTGACGCTGCCCTGCGTCGTCCGGAAATAGATCAGGCGATTGCGCCGCGACAGATCAAACAGGCGATCGCGCAGATGGGACAACACCGCGGTGCGGCGGTTCTTCCCCTCCGTCACACTGGTGAGAATGCGCTCCACATCGAGATCGGCGGGCTGGTCGCGATAGGTTTCAAGACGTGTGGCGAGAGACGCGACATTGGTGGCGCGATCATGACGGATCAGCGCCGTGGCATCGACGATAATCGAGGCCAGAACCGGATGCAGACCGGGCTGCAGGACGAAGAGATTACTGTGATGAAGGGAGAAGCTTTCTATTGAATCGGGGTCGCGGGGATCAAAACCGCAGGCAAGAGACGCAAGGATCATGCCGACCACGTAGACGTCGGTGATCTCATCGTGATGCCCAAGTTCGATTTCCCAGCTGTGCAGGTCGGGCAGATAAAGCGGCCTGGTGATCGTCGTGCCGTTGTCGCCGGCGCTGCGCAGGTCCTCAATCTCCCGGCCGCTTCCCTCATCCACAGTGACGCGGTATTCCCCGACCACCTTCAGCGCCGAGCGCGGCTGGGGCTGCACACGATTGATCTCCGTCCGGTTCGATACCGGTTCCATGCCGGCCTCGTCACGCAGGACAAGGCGGCCGTCGGGGGTCTGCGTAACATCACGCAGTCCAAGCCGTGCCACACGACCGCGCTGATGCAGGGCCGCGACCTGCCGCATCAGGGGCAACATGGCATGGATCACGTCTTCGGTCGGCAGAAAGGGGGGATTTCCGGCATAATAGTCGCCGAGCAGTCTCAGTTCCGGTTGCGGCTCTTGCGCGATGACATCTTCCACCATTTCACGCCGCCTCCCGGGACGCTGCCATCAGGCGGTCCACCATCCGCTTCGTCCAGTTCAGATTGCGCCGCAGCGCCTGTCTGAACAGGTCGAGGGCACCGATCTCTTGCACGATCTTCAACCCCGCTGCCATCACCACATCGCGTGCGTCGGGGTCGGCCATGGCACAATCACAGATCAGGGCGATGAAATACTGTCGGGTGGGATCGTCGATCTTCCCGGCGGCAATGCGGGCCAGATCGAGCGGCTCTTCGTCGCGGGCAAAGTCGGCAAAAAAGCGCAGGATCTGGGTGAGGACGGCCGCGCTCTCGTCTGCCGGAACGTCCTGGAGCAGGCGGGCGAAGAAGCCGCGCGTCATGCCGGTGAGTTCGCACTGGCGCAACAGATCCAGCGATTCAATCGACAGGGGGCCCTTGAGCCGCTGTTCCAGCCAGTCCTCCAGCGCCTCGTCCGAACGCCACCACAAGTCGAGGGCGCGGGCGCGCAGGAAAGTCTCCGGATGCGAGACGCCTTCCGAAGTCGCCGTGCGGGCCTCCAGTTCTTCGGCCTGGCGCAGATAGGCATCGGGGTCGACCGTACCGATCCCGGTCATGATCTTGACCAGGACCGAGATCGCAGGCGCGATCTCGCCAGCCGCCAGTGCAGCGCCACGATCGGCATAAAGTTCCGTATGCAGGCTTAAAAGCCGTGCGGTCTCCCGATGGGATGCGGTCGCCTCCGGATCGGACAGGGCGTGATCGAGGATGCGGCTGCAATGGTGAAAATCGCCCCCATCGACGCTCCATAGCCGGTAATGGGCGAGTTCATGCCCCATCAGCGCCAGCAATTCGCGGGGCGACAGTTTCTCCAGCACCGGCCCGTAGAAGATCAGGTGAATTTCGCCCGGGATATAGCACAGCGACGCATTCATGGTGCCGTCATTGGCTTGGTAAAGCGTGGCCGGCGCCTCGATCTCAAGCGCAGCCATGGCGGCGTGGAGCGCCTCGAAAGCCGCCGGATGGGCTCCCGGTTCGAGGCGATAGGTCTGGCGCAGCATCGAATCGCGCATCCCGGCGATTTCCTGGCGCGCCTGTTCCGACTGCGCCCAGGCCCACACTTCGGGTTCGGCGGATTTCCCGTACTCAACAAGATCAAACTGATATTTCAATGGCTTGAGGTAACGGGCTGGGGTCGGCAAGTCCATGCGGGAAAAATCCGGTTCGAAAGCGGTTGGGCTCAGCAGCTGTGGTGCCAGCACTGCAGGCAGCGACAATTTTTCACCAATGCCATCCGTTGGCGCAACGATTCGCAGGAGTTTTTGGAAGGCTAATTGCGCCGTCCTACCATCTTACCGCCATGACCATATACGAAGTCCTGGTGGGAACCAAGGCGCGAATGAAACACAGGATCCGACTTCATCATCTGCCGTGACCGTGACTCGATGTTGCCCGCAATCCCAATTCACTCGAACAGATGTGAAGGCTCCGGGTTTGAGTGGAACCGCGGGGAGTGCGGCGTGCTGGCATTGGAAGCTGCGTTCGTGCTAACCCTCGCCCAACATGTGGTGAGACCTTGGCGAGGATGAGCATGAGGCAATGGAGAATCGGGTTTGCCGCTGCCCTGGCTTTGCTCCTGGTGCCGATGATGGTCAGTGGCTCCCATGCTCTCGTCCTGCGCCCGAAACCGGAGAATTTCAAGCTGGAGGCAGGACTGCCGCCCAAGCCTGCCGATGTTCCGACGCTCATCCAGCGAGCCCGGGATTCAATTGCCAGGGACCGCCCGACCCTTCAGGACGACATCGACAACCTTTTTATCGCGCTGCTGCGAAGCCGCGACAGCGTGGATCACTACAATCTCGTGGCGGCCATCGGGGAAATCGGCGACATCCGGTACGGAACCTCTCCGGTCAGGGTCAAGAATTATGTGCGGCAGCTTGTTCTCATCGTCCTTCCCAGACTGCCGGCTGACGTGCAGAGTCACGCTGGAACCGTCTGGAGCCGGTTGTTCCCCTCCAGGAAATTGATGGAACGCGAGATCGGTATCGTCGCTCCGGCCAACCGGGTGGAGGAAGAGGAGGGGCTTGCGGTCCTGCGCGCCCGCGGTGTTGGCGTCTCCTATGACACCCTGAAGGATGCGCTCACCACCGGCGATCTGCAGCTCACCCAGGCGCTGCTCCAGGCCGGCCTGAACGTCGATAAGGCCAACATTGAGAGTACCTACGATGTGGTCTGGTCATCTCTGCACAGCGCCTGTAGTGATCCGACCATTCCCGCAGACTGGATCAACGGGGTCATCGATCGTCTGGTCGAATATGGCTATCCCATCGCCCATGTTGACAGCTTTCAGCATACGATACTTTTTCAGCTTGTTTCCGAATGCTCCGGCGCGGTGGTGGGGCACATCGCAGATCTCGGGGCTCCGGTCGACCTGCGTGACCCGAACGGAGTCACGGCCCTCGAAATGGCGCTGGGGCGCGATCGGTTTGAGGCCGCCGACGCGCTCCTGGAGCGCGGTGCGCGCCTGAGCCCCAGCGCGGCCAAACGTACGCTGCTTTTCCCGCGGCAGGATTCCCGGCGTGCGGGTTACGTCCAACGCGCCACCGAAGCAGAATGAAGACGTGCCAACGAGTCGCGCCTTACCCGCCCCACCTTCATTTTCCACGCAGGATCTGAACGCATGAACCGTGCTTCCCTTACACCGTTTCGCATCTGCTCTCTGGTCTTGTTGTGCTTTGGCGTTCACCTTGGTTCAATCTCCACAGCGCAGGCGCAGAGTTCCGAACAGCTTATCGCCAGGGCGTTCAAATCCATCCGGACGAACCAGCCGAGCGCGGTGAATGATATCTCGATGCTGATCACGACCCTGCGCAAGAGCCGCACGATGTCCGAGCAGACGGAGTTGATTGAAGCGCTGCGAGAGATGGGAGACACGCAGGGCTCCAGCCCGCAGAAGATCAAAGACTATCTCAAGGATATCATGCCGCTTGCGCTGCTCGATGTCCTTCGCAGTCGGGCCGATGGGCGCGTACGCGGGCAGGCATTGATGAGCCTGCGCAGCTTCGGACCGGCAGACGATCTTCTCGACGAAGCGATTGCAACAGCCGAGAAAGACAGCAGCCCTGACCGTGACTATGTCCATGAACAGGCCAGCCTGCTCAGTCAATGGAAACGGGACGGCAAACCTGCAGTCGCCGCGCCGGCGAAAGCAGGCGCCACCGATCCTGTCAGGCGGAGGAATGCCGAAGAATACCTGCGAAAGAACGATAAAGAGGTGGCCTATTTCACGCTCGCTGATGCGGTGGCGAAGCTCGACGAAGACGAGGTTGATGCGCTGCTCGATGCGGGATTACGGCTTGCTGATGTCCATCTTCCCGCTGCAAATCAGGCTGTTGCAGGTGGCCTGAATGTGGCATGCCTCGATGAGAGCGTCTCACCTGACAAAATCGGTGACATCCTTCAGCGCCTGCTCAAACAGGGTTTTCGCATGGACATTCGTGATGAAAATGGCAACGAGCTTGTCATGAACACGATCCAGTCATGTCCGACTCCGGTGATTGCCCGGCTGATCAATCTCGGTGCCAGACCGGATCCCACCAACAACCAGAACACCACACCGCTCGAAATGGCAATTATAAGCGCCAAATGGGACTTGGCGCGAATCCTGGTTGATCACGGAGCCGGGATGAGCAAGGAACAGGTGGACAGGATGTTCATGGAACTGCCCGAAGATCCGGAGCAACTGGATCTGCTCAAGCGAGCCATGAAGAACAAGCTAAAGTGAGCGAACCAGCAGAGCAATCCAGGAAAGGGAGAATTTGCGTGAGATTACTCTATCTTTTGATTATGGTGGCCATAGGGTGCGGTGCTGCCAGCGCACAGACGGAAGATTTTTACAAGCCGAAGATGACCAAGGCCGAGGCGGTCGCCTATCTCGAAGACGCCGGGGTTGATCTGTTGCCGGACAATCTGCCCGGGAGGATCCTGAGCGGAGACGCCGACGGGGTTGAGGCCATGATCGTGGCCGGCATTGATCTGAAGGCAAAAGGCTCGTTGCCACAGTCACCGCTGCAGCTCGCCGCTCAAAGCTGTACCCGTGGAGCGCATGTCAAGCCGGCCGACACGCTGCGCATGATTGATCTGCTTCTGGGCGGCGGAGTTGATCCGAACCACGACGGCATGGCGGGTCTGACCGCCCTCATCCTTGCGGCGCAGCAGCAGTGCCCGCCCATCGTCATCAAACATCTGCTGGCAGGGGGCGCCAAGCTTGAGCAGCGGACACCGCAAGGCTTCACGGCGCTCAGTATGGCTTTGATCGTTGCCAATTTCGACGCGGCAGAAACCTTGATTGAGGCGGGAGCGAGGCTCAGTCCAGAAGCGGGCAGGAAATTCCTCACCGGGACCAAGGACGACAACCCCCGGCTGGTAGAACTTATCGGGCGTGCCACGGCTGGAAAGTGAGCGCGGTGTGACCGCCGTCGACAGCGACAGAGGCGATAGGGGCGGGGGTCAATACCGCTGTCCTTGTTCGCCGCCTTCCTGACGCGAACACCAGGCAGCATTCCCAGGCACTCTGTAAGAAAGAGTTCGATGGCCGGATGAAGAGGGAATGCTTTGGAGGATTGGCGGCGCCCTCTGCAATGAGGTAAACGATCGTCATGGAGAACATTTCGCGAATCGAGAGCAGTCTCGTAGTCGTCAGCCGCAAGGTTGGGGTGTCTACATATGACTTCGATTTCGATCTCAATTTCTCCTGTGTCCATCCCTGCCAGTTTCGGGATGGCGAAACCTGCGTCATGAGAATCGGTGCGGTCCCGCGCTACGCGCAGGAATATGAAGACAGAAAGGCCATCGGCCTGCGCCTCGTTAACTCCCCAGAGGAGCATTTCAGGGCCAGTGAGCTGGACGGATGGTATCTGCCGGATCTGCGATCTTACCCCGACAACACGTGTTTTCGAGGCATTTCCGCCGCGTGGTGACGTCGAGCGCGAATTTGGCTGGCCGGTCTTCGTCAAGGGGTCTCGCCACACCAGCAGGCATCGGTGGCGGAATAGTCGCATCAAACACCGCCCGCGTGGTCTTTTGCCGAAAACCTGTGGCTCTTCCGGCTCCCTGAAAGACTGAAGCGGCCAGAACGGTCGGTTCCATTCCGTCTGGCACGAGGCTGCCGTTCGCTGCCACAATTCGGGGAACCCGTCTTTCCCGAGAACCGGCCCGGGTCCGTGAGGCTTTTGCGTGCGCGGCACCTTGCAGATTGTTGACAGATAAATATCTTAGAAAAGAGCCAATTCCATGGCGCAGACTCCATGTTTTCAGCTAAGCCGTTTGAACAAAAGGGAAAAGTCATGAAGATCGTTTGCATCGGCGGTGGCCCGGCGGGCCTCTATTTCGGGCTTCTGATGAAGAAGCTCAATCCCGTGCACGACATCACTGTGGTGGAGCGCAACAAACCCTACGACACATTCGGCTGGGGCGTGGTGTTCTCCGACGCCACCATGGACAATATGCGGGCGTGGGACAGGGGGACGGCCGACGAGATCCAGGAAGCCTTCAACCACTGGGACGATATCGAGCTGCGGTTCAAGGGGCGTACCATCCGTTCCGGCGGTCATGGCTTTGTCGGCATCGGTCGCAAGAAGCTCCTCAACATCCTCCAGGAACATTGTGAGAAGGCCGGCGTCAAACTGGTTTTCGAGACCGAGGTGGATTCCGACACCGAATACCCCGATGCCGACCTGATCATCGCCAGCGACGGCATTTTCTCCAAGATCCGCGGCAGGTACCAGGACACATTCAAGCCCGACATCGTCGTGCGCCCGAATCGCTACATCTGGCTCGGCACCAACAAGCTCTATGACGCCTTCACGTTCGACTTCCGCAAGACCGAACACGGCTGGTTCCAGGCCCATATCTACAAGTTTGACGACCAGACCACGACCTTCATCGTCGAATGCCCCGAGCAGGTCTGGAAGGCACACGGTCTGGACCAGGCCGACCAGCAGCAGTCGATCGACTTCTGCCAGAAGCTTTTCAACGAGGGCAATCTCAACGGCGCCAGGCTGATGACCAATGCACGCCATCTGCGCGGATCGGCATGGCTCAATTTCCAGCGCGTGGTCTGCGACCAGTGGTGGCTCAGGAACGAGAATGGCAGCCATGTGGTGCTTATGGGGGACGCGGTACACACAGCGCATTTCGCCATCGGGTCGGGCACCAAGCTGGCATTCGAGGACGCCATTGAACTCACCCGGCAGTTCCAGCTTCTGGGCGATGGCCCCGGGAAGATCACGCAGGTGCTCACCGCCTATCAGGATGCGCGCCGGATCGAGACGCTGCGGCTGCAGAATGCGGCGTGGAACGCCATGGAATGGTTCGAGGTCTGCGGAGCGCGCTATTGCGACCAGCTCGAGCCTGAACAGTTCATGTATTCGATGCTGACCCGCAGCCAGCGCATTTCCCACGAAAACCTGCGTCTGCGAGACAAGGCCTGGCTGGATGGCTATGAGCGCTGGTTTGCCAGGCGGGCAGGGGTTGCGGTCAGCGATGGCGAGCGCGCGCCGCCGCCGATGTTCACGCCCCTCACGCTGCGTGGCCTGACGCTGAAGAACCGCATTGTGGTGTCGCCGATGGCACAATATTCCGCCACAGAAGGCGTTGTCGGCGATTATCATCTGATGCATCTGGGCGCCCGGGCAATGGGTGGCGCGGCCCTGGTGTTTGCGGAGATGACAGCCATCAGCGCCGAAGCCCGCATCACCCCCGGATGTCCCGGGCTTTACAGGCCTGAGCATACCGCCGCCTTCAAGCGTATCGCGGACTGGATCCACGCCAATACCGATGCCCGATTCGGCATCCAGATCGGCCATGCCGGTGCCAAGGGATCGACGCGCCCTGGCTGGGACGGCATCGATCTGCCGCTTGAGTCCGGGAACTGGCCGCTGATCTCGGCTTCGCCCCAGCAATATGTCGAGGGGGTGAGCCAGCGGGCGCGGGAAATGACGCTTTCGGACATGGACCTGGTCAAGACCCAGTTTGTCGCCGCAACCCGTGCCGCAGCCGAGGCCAGCGTCGACTGGCTCGAACTCCATTGCGCCCACGGCTATCTGCTGTCGAGCTTCATTTCGCCCCTCACCAACCAGCGCGGCGACGAATACGGTGGTTCCCTCGCCAACCGCCTGCGCTATCCGCTCGAGGTGTTCGAGGCCGTGCGCGCGGCCTGGCCGAAGGACCGGCCGATGTCGGTGCGGATCTCGGCGCATGACTGGGTGGAAGGCGGCATCCTGTCGGGTGATGCGGTGGAGATCGCGAAGGCCTTCAAGGCCGCTGGCGCCGATGTCATCGACGTCTCTTCCGGCCAGGTGAGCCGGAAGGAAAACCCGGTCTATGGCCGCATGTTCCAGACGCCATTTGCCGATCGCGTGCGCCAGGAAGCCGGCATTGCCACCATGGCGGTGGGGGCGATCAGCGAGGCCGATCATGCCAACAGCATCCTCGCCGCCGGCCGGGCGGATCTTTGCGTTGTCGGCCGGCCGCATCTGGCCAATCCGGCCTGGACCCTGACCGAGGCCGCCAGGATCGGTTTCGAAGCCGTCACCTGGCCAAGGCAATACCGGGCGGCCAAGTTCCAGCTGGAGAGCAGCTTCGCGCGCGAAAAAGCGGCCGCCAGGAAGTGATGTGAGGGGGCAGCCGCCGCGTAATCGCGGCCGCTGCCCCCCGTGCGTCCAATTGTTACGCATGGCGTGCGGAATTCCCTCGTTGGCTCCTCACATTGCAAGCCGGGGCGTGCGCGGGTGTCGCCGGGGGCTGCCCTCACATGGGGCGTTCAATGCGCGGTGCGCCTGCCGGGCGCAATTCTGTCGCCCATCTTCCGGAATTTCAGGGAACAAGAGGTTGAAGGACCATGACGACCCAACAGAATGGAATTGCGCCGCTTTTCGAATTGCACTCCCAGGTCCGGTTCACGCACACCGATCCCGCCGCCTATGTCTTCTTTCCGCGCTATTTTGAGATGCTCCAGGCGGTCATCGAGGAATGGTTCACCCAGGCACTGGACCAGAAATTTGCCGACCTCATCATCCACCATCGGCTGGGCACCCCCACCGCAACGACGCAATGCACATTCATGAAACCGTCGCGACTGGGCGACGTTGTCACCATTGCTGCCAAGCTCGAACACATCGGCAATTCGTCATTCCGCCTGCGCTTCTTCGGCAGCTGTGACGGCGAAAAACGCCTTGAAGCCGTGTCCACGCTGGTCCTGATCAGCCTCAATGACGGCTCTCCGCAGCGCATTCCCGACGATCTGCGCAGAAAAATGCAGGCCTATCAGGCGGCAACATCCCCAAACGGGTGAGGAGGCTGCATCCAGAAGTTGACCCACAGGAGTTGAAAGACATGGCCCCATCTGGCAGAAAGGGTGTGACCGTGCAGAGACACCTGACATTTCCGGGACACATGTTGTGAACGCGTTGATCAAACGGGGGAACCGTAAAACCTCGTGCCGCCAGCCGGTGGCCCTGATGGTTGCGGCCATGGTCCTTTTCGGCGCGCCCGGCGTCGCTCAGGCAATCGATTCGGGCATGCCCTCCCTGCTCGACGGCTACGCCAAACCCAGCAACCCACCCGAGAAGGATCCGTCTTCCGTGGAGGATGCGGTTGCACGGTTGACTGCGAAACTTTCCGAAAAAGAGGTAAAGGTCCTTTGCGAGATCAAAGAGGATGAACTGATCCGCTACCATATGACCCTGGGGGCCTACATCCGGAACAGTTTCGGTCTGTGGGGCAGGAACAAGGATTTGCTGCGCTCGGCATGCGGCGAGAAATACTGTCATCCGGACGATGCCTCGACGGTCATCATCCAGCATCTGTGGAAGAGCCTGCAGGAACACAGTTGCAACAAATGAGTGTTGCGCGTGCCAGTGGCAATCCGCGCGTGGTGATCGCGATGCTGTGAGCGATCAGGATCTGGAACGGAAGCTGTCCGGGAGATGTTCTCTCAGAAATTCCAGCGCGGCCTTGCGGTCGAGGTCGTCCGCGCCGCCGGCACTGTCGGAGGTGAGCAGACAGGCGGCACACGCCTTTTCGCAGCCCGGCGTCTGGCAATCAAGGATCTGCCCGGCTCGAAGGAGGACGGGCATGAACAGATGATCCAGGGATACTGCAAAGCCAGCACCGCCAGTGGCGCGATCGAATAGAAACAGCGACACAGGTGCCCCAGGCTCCATCTGGCGGACTGCAAATCCCATCTCATCACCGAGTTCCTGGGCCAGGGCCTCGCGCAATGCGACAACCAGTGCTTTTGCGGCCGCTCGCCGGATCGCAGGCTGGAGCTGGAGTTCGAAAACGTCGGTGGTGATTTCGCGACCGAGGGCCAGATTGCGCCTGATGCTGAAGGGGTGGTCGTTGCCCGGACAGATCTCGATGTGCTTGCGTTATCGCAGTGGCTTGTGATCGACAAGGATGGGCTGGGGGGCCGACCCGCTATTGTCACAATCTGCAATCTGCTTCCGCGCGGCCGCACTCGAGGCAGATGGCATAGCCGTGGCCGCCTGAACCGCCGCGATTGGAGTAATAGACCAGACCCTCGCGGGAACAGCGGTAACGGCCAAGTTCGGGCAGTGGCAAAATCTGCCAGCTGAGCTGGCGTGTCGAAACGACGGGATCCTCTGGCGGAATATAGGACAGGGTATTGGTGTCGGCATGGGCACGGACCCGAGGATCCACCGAAAAGCCGGCAGGGCGCAGGAACTCCTGGGAAGACAGGCCCTGTCCGCCGCAAATCGGGCAACACTCAAGTCGAGCGCCGCGTCTTGTGTCGCTGGCGCCGCACTGCCGGCAGGTCCAGAAGAAGCGCAGGCTCTGCACTTCGGCGACATTTTCTTCGTTCGCTGGGCGTTTCCAGTTCAGGGTCACCCCGGCCGACTTTTGGACGAGCCCGTCAAGGACAACCTCCGATCCCGGCGCATAGTCGCGGATCGCCAGATCGAGCGAACGCTGTGGGCCTGAGGTTCGGAACTGACGCGAGCCATCGGGCGCAACGTCCTGCGGCGACTTGAATTCCTGCCCCGGCAGGAAGGATACGACATCACATACGTTTGAGTTCCACCATCATCCGCGACTTGCCCGCCTCGCGGACGCCTTCGTCCTTTGCAAGAGCGACCAGTCCCTGCCATTCCCCGACAAAGCCGGCTGAAAGTTCGGCGATGGCTTTTCGGGTCTCCTCGACCAAGACCGCTCTCGCCCTCCAGCACCGAGCGACGGGTCAGTGTCGTGATGGCTTCGGTGGTGGCGCCAAGCGGGAGTTGACGACCCTGGGACTGCAATATTGGCTACGTCCGCTGCGAACCGACGCCCATAGTCGCCGCTTTCTCCTCACCGTGGCGACCACGATGGAAATGGGCGTCGACATTGGTTCGGTGTCTTCGGTGATGATGACCAACGTGCCGCCCTCGATTGCCAATTACCGCCAGCGCGCCGCCCGTCGCGGCCAGGCGGTCGCGCTGGCCTTCACCTTCTGCGAAGACCGACCGCTCGACAGCGAGACATTCCGTGACCCTCAGGCCTATCTGCAACGCAGCCTTGCGGCACCGAGAGTGACGCTGAGCAGTCGGCCGATCGTGCAGCGTCACGTCAACGACCAGTGGAGAAATTCATCGCCTGGCTGGCGCGTGGCACAACAAGGAACGTGATCCGGGATGGCGCGGAACAGATCGGGGGCTGGGATCGTCCCTGCGCAGCGAGGTCGATGCGGAATCGCGCCGGAACCACTCCGCACGATAGGCCACGAAGAGGGCACCGGAATGCGTGTCCGGCTGAGTGAGGCGATCCACGCCCATATTGCGAAGGATTGATCCTGCCTGATCATATTCGCCATCGGCCATTCGGTAGCGATAGAGCGCTTCCGTCTATCGCGGCAATCACGGAGCCACGTTCGGACACTGCCGGATCACTTTCGCAAAACCTGTCGTCCAGACGCTGCTGGGAGGGGGAACTGTGGACAACCTTGGAAATCTGCCCGCGATCCCCGCCAGAATTGCGAGAAACTTCCTTTTTAATCAACAACATACCGCTCAATTCCCAGTTCAGCCGTTTTGGGGCTGGCCTTTTTGGTGACAAATTCGCACCAATGTGGAACCTTTTTTGTTCGCACCAATTTGGTGCTTTTCTTTGCGCACCAATTTGGTAACATCCCGAGATCGTGAAAAAATACAAATATCCAAATGGCTTAGCTGCGGTGCTCGAGTCGGTGGACAGGAATCCAACCTGGCTTGCCAGGCAACTGGATACGTCGCGGCAGAATGTCGCCCGCTGGGCGCAAGGCGAGCGCAAGCTGACCGTCGAATGGGCGAAGAAAATTGCCCCAATCCTGAATACGACGCCGGACCGACTCCTCCTGGTGGCTGTGGGGGAAAATCTGCCGCTCCCGAAAGTGCTGGTTCCGGTTGCCAGCGGTCTCATCCACCGGACGGGTGACCTCAATTTCCCGATCTATTCGGCCGCGCAGGGTGGCGATGGCTTTGATGTTGTCAGCGCCGATGTGATGGAATGGATCAGGACCCCGGGAAAAGTTGCCGGCGTGCCTGGCGCCTACGGGATTCTGATCCGGGGGACGTCCATGATCCCGAGGTTTGAGCCCGGCGAAATTGCGCTGGTACACCCACGACGGCCACCTGAGAATAATGCAGAGGTGGTTCTGTATCATGGCGAAGGCAACACCAGGGCATTGATCAGGCGGCTGGTCACTGTCGACGATATTCAATATCGCCTTGAACAGTTCAATCCGCCGAAGATTTTCAGCGTGGAAAGGATTGCGTGGCCGACTTGCCATCTGGTTGTCGGAAGATTCTGAATGCCTCAAAGACCTTCCGGCCTGCCGCCGGTCGCGCCAGGGGCCTCTGTCTATTGCCGGCATTTTCCCTCGGCGGTCTCCAAGGGAGAGGTGAGGGGATGGCCAGCCCACAGGGGCCCGATCTGTGGTGGTCGGGCACAGTCTGCCGTCTTCTGCGATACTTGGCCCATTCTGAGACCGCTTCAGAATCAATCAGTTCTCTCGAAATTTCACTTACGGCACTTATTGCATTTGCGTCACTTATGGGTTATCGTGTCGGCAAAAGAGGGACTGCTCGATATGAACGTGCCCACCTATTGCCAACCGCAGGCTACCCCGATGGATGCGGCGCTAGCCGACATATCCCGTCGAGTGCTGTCCGATGTCGCCTGCGACAAGCATCCACTGGTATTATGTGTTCGAGACGCCGGGCAGGACAAGGTTGTCAAGCTTCCCGCCAGCGCCGTTTCGCTGCTTCTCGGAATTCTTGAAGCAATGGCCGCTGGTCGAGGAATAACTGTCGTAGCAGATGATGCTGAACTCACCACCGTGCAAGCGGCGGATGCGCTCAACGTCTCGCGCACATTCCTGATCAACCTTCTGGAGACAGGAATCATCGCACACCGCAAGGTAGGGACTCACCGGCGCATTCGTCTGCAAGACGTAATGGCCTACAAAGAGCGAATTGACCGTGAACGCGAAGCTACCCTTGATGTTCTCGTTCGCGAAGCCCAGGAGCAGAACATGGGATATTGAGAATGATCCGTTGCAAGGCTCTGCTTGATGCCAATGTCCTTTACCCAGCGCCGTTGCGCGACCTTCTCATGCAGCTCTCTGTGGCCGATTTGTTCGTGGCGAGGTGATTATCATCACCTAATTCCCTCTCTCTCACCTTGCCAGATCCAGATGACAGGCATGTTCTCGCAGCTGCCATCGTGGGGCGCTGCGATGTAATCGCAACGCAAAATCTCAAGCATTTTCCTGACGCTACCCTTGCGTTCTACGGTATCAAGGCGCAGCATCCTGACAACTTCCTGGTCGCCCTGTTTCAGGGCGCACCCACTGCATTTTGCCAGGCAAGTAGCCACAGTCCGCGCGCGTCTCGTCTCACCGCCATATGGTGTCGGAGACTACTTAAATGCTCTGTTGCGCCAAGGGCTTATGGGCACTGTCGCAGAATTGGCCCCGTTTTCAGATCTACTTTGACCATTGGGAAATGCATCATCTGGGGATCGGCGGCGGTAGCCAACAGAGGTGAGGGCAGCCAGAAGCACAGAAGCCAGAAGAGGTGGATCAAGACGCCGGCCGTTGCCTGCCTGAATCAATGCCCTGTTGCCTTCGCCATGACACCGAACCACCTCTGCATTATTCATTATTCTCAGGTGGCCGTCGTGGGTGTACCAGCGCAATTTCGCCGGCTGGTACAATATATTGCCGGCATTTTCTCGGCGGTCTCAGCCTTGGCGCGATCCAGGTCAGCGACCGCGGAGAACGGACCAGAAAGGGAGGGCATCATAGCTGGGGTGAAGGAGGGGGGGCTGGCAGATTTTCTGAATTCTCGTCGGTCACCCGCGGCATATCGACTCACTTCACACGATCGACATTCTGCCGCAGCCATTGGCTCAAATGCTCAAAATCGAACGTCCCGGCGGCATAGAGACCAAGGACAAAATCCTCCGTCTCGTTGACGTTTGCCGCCAACGGGGCGCCATTGATGACCAGGAAGGTATAGGTCACCGCAAACGCAGTCCGCTTATTGCCATCGATAAACGGATGGTTCTGCGACAGACTTTCCCACAGTGCGGCCGCCTCCTCAATCAGGTCGGCATAGTACCCGGTCTGTGGCCGAAAGAGGGCCGCTTCCAACAATCCGCGATCCCGGACGCCGGCCGAGCCGCCATAGCGCTCGATCTGGTCATCATGGATGGACAGCACCTCAATGACGGTGAGGTAGTCCATCATTCAGCCAGCTTCTTGTAGAGCGAGCCAAACGTCTCGTGGCTGGTCTGGTAGGCTGCCATAACATGCTGCCGCGGCCGACCTTGCTTCCGCTTTTCGATCAGGTCAGCCAAGGCTTCGTCGACCAGCGCTTGAAGCTGTCGGCCTTCGGATTGGGCCATATCCCGTACAGTGCGCAGGATCTTCGAATCGACCTGGGTGGCGAATTTCTCGCGGGCCTGGGCTGCCATCGGGCGTCTCCTGTTTGCCAGCGCATCATGTCATGATTTGTCATGAAACGTCAAGTTTCCCCCGGCTGGCTCAGAAATAATTGCCATTTTTCTCTGCGGGGAGCCTCACAATGCGCGGGATCATCGATCCAGATCTCAGGATCTGTGGGCCAGGCCGAGCCCAACGCACTCGCGCGCACCCGCCATGGCGGTGGATCGTCGCCAGTAGGGCCGGTCGCCGAAGAACGCGTCCATATCCAGGACCCGTCCCATAACTGATTCGCATAAGGCATGTTATGGAACATATCTTGGGGCTGGTGGGCCGCCAGAAGCCAAAATGCCCCGCCTGCGTTTTGCCGACGCGCCGCCAAAGACGGGAGATCGGACAAAGGCATCGCCCTGTTGTTCCCAAGGCCCCCAGGAGCTGGCCCCAACAAGAGCCGGCCGTGTGCCCCAGCCGAGGAAGACACGGAGCGGATTGCTGGGTGGCCCCAACCCAGCCCCTGCGCATTGTGATGGATGATGGTTTTCACGTCACACCGGAGGCCGTCGCCCGTGCACCCTATCTGTCTGGCCCGCTGGTCATCCTGGCAACCTTGCCATTTGAGATTCTAGAGCGGCTGATGAGATTCTAGAGCGGCTGACGGAACGACAGATGGAGCGAGCTATCTGTTAGGTATCGGTTTCTCGTGTCACCATGATCTGTCATCACCCTCGAGTTCAGATCCTCAGATGCAGACAGAGGATCGCTGATCTTGGCATTCCGAGATTTAGGCTGTGGGTCGATGTCGGGAGAACGGGGATCGGGACCAAAGTGGTTGCTGCCACCCTCCTTGGGAACAGGTTTGACGAAGGCGGGCACAACGGCAAAGAGAAAAGGGAACAGAAGGAACGAGGATAGTATATACCCATCCACTGGTGTTCGCGTCGTGGACGCGGCGAAGATGACTGGTGTCAGCATTTCTGGCCCATGCCGGTATAGCATGTCACAGCCCCACTGCACGATTGGAGGGAACACGAAACAGGAGAGAAACATGTGAACCACGAGAAAAATTCCGTAGGCCATGCGACGCACCCGGCCTCGAAATTTGAAGACATTGCGGTATCCATCGAAGACATATCCGAACAGCGATGACACGATCAGCCTTGCTGGCATAGGGATGACTTTCACACAGAACCCAGGAGTCTTGAACCTGAATCCGGGAGTTGGAAGGCAGAGTGTCGTCGGCAACCATTGTTGAAACCCACGATTTAAGCCGCCTCCCCCTTCACCGAACGGTTCCTTGGTTTGAAATATAGGTTGCCTGTGGCCATGGCTTTGATCCATCTGAATCAGCCAACAACGTCGGCGCATGCCCTCATATCCGAAATGAAATTCATGGCATCCTCTGACTCGCCCGATGACTGAGAATGCTGTTGGAAAAGATCTAGACTCTGTTCCCATTGATGGTGGCCGTGTCGGTGTGTTTCTCGACAATGCGCACACCATGCCGACAAGGTGGCCGCATGGCTGGGCCAGCCTGGTCCACGGAAAAATTGTACTTCGTTCTCTCGTCTCGTCTCCACCTGAATCCGAGTGAGCGGTGAGCGGGCTATGGGGAGTGATGCACAAGAACCTCACTCAGAGCAGGTGCTATGGCACCTTCAGGGAACTCGCCGACCCGATATTGGGGTTCTTGCGCCATGAGGTCACTCCGTGTCATCAACCCGGAAAAATTTCGGGTGGTGACGGTGACACAGGAAACGGATTGCTGCGATGCACAAAATTGCACATAGCACAGCTGTGCACGGTTCATGGCGCCCGACGAAATCACTGACGCAGGAGATCTCCCGCCATTTTCGGGTTTTCATCTGAACGGAGATCGCCCAATTTTTTCAAAAATCGAATGACCGCAGTCAACGGGCTCATTGCCGCCGCAAAGTCGTGGCCGATGCATGAGTGTTGTCGCATGCCGCAGTCCAGCGGAATGCCCTCCCCCTTTGAATGCGGGAGGTTCATGAAGCGCTGCTTGCCTATTTCCGCGCCTTGAGCCTTGATCCTGAATTCGGATCCGCGGTGAAGAACGCGCTTGCCGCCCTCGCCAACTGGTCGGTGGAGCTGTCCCAGGCGAAGAAGTGGGAGGACGCGCTGGAGGTGGTCACCACGGAATGGGGCAAGAGCGCATTCGGGCAGGCAGGCGTCACCGGAGTGGCGCAGGCGGCACGCGCGGTCGCGGCCAGGTTTCCAGGCATGCCGGACCTCAATGAAACGGCTGCCAACCAGGTCAATAACGCTGTCATCAAGCAGGTGGACAGCGGTGAGTTCGCAGCAGCGCTCCTCTTTCTGGATGAAGCCAGGCCGCTATTCAGGCAGGACAAGCTTCGATCGTTGCAGGAATACGCCTACGACCACTGGGCAAAGCGACGGATGGCTGCGAAGGATTGGAGCGGTGGGGGCGGATGTCTATGTGAAGGTTATTGCGGTCGTGGGCGCAAGCGATCTTCTGAAAGGCAATATCCGCTATCTCGCGCAGGAATGGGGCAAGAACGCATTCGAGGAGGCAGGCGTCACCGGAGTGGCGCAGGCGGCACGCGCGGTCGCGGAAAAATTTCCAGACATGCCGGAACTGAATGAGACCGCTGCCAATCAGGTCAATAACGCTGTCGTCAAGCAGGTGGAGAGCGGCGAGTTTGCGGCGTGCCTCCGTTTCCTGGATGATGCCAAGCCGCTATTCAAGCAGGACAAATTTCGGTCGCTGAAGGAATACGCCTACGATCACTGGGCGAAGCAGCGGATGGCTGCGAAGGATTGGAGCGCAGGGGCGGATGTTTATGTGAAAGCGATCGCGGTCCTGGGCACCAGCAATCTGCTGAAAACCAAGTGGTGGCGGCTGTCGACCTGGCCGCGCAGCGTTTTGCGGTTGGGCCGGTGCCGATCCCGGTCGGCACCATGGCTTCCGGTGCGGTGAACGAAGCGGTGCGGACGGGGCAACACGAAGGCGCGCTTTCTCTGCTTGGGCGTGTCTCGTCTCACCTTTCGAAGGACGAAACGCGTCCGCTCTTCGAACTCGTCTACAACCGATGGGTGGTGCCAAGACAAGCACCGATCTGTGCCAACAGCCCGGCTGGTCGCGAATGCGTGCCAGATTGCCTCAGGACAACATTCCAGGATGATCCTTGAAACGAAAGGAACGAAAATTCCTGTTCTTTGAAATTTTTGCATGATTGCTTCCCGCGGAAGGAAACAAATGAACCCTTTGATGCGCCAGGAGCAGCATGGAACACCGGGCCTGATCTGGCGTTTGTACTCGCCTGCGGGGTGATGTGGCATGGGAAGGCCGTCGTCTTCCTGACTGGGCCGGCACAGTTCTGGCGTCTTTGCGCAGTGCAGCATGAAAAGACAGTCGCCACCGCCAAGATATCGTTTCCAATTCCTGTGCTCTTGATGAATAAAACCGCTGGATGGCGCACGCTGTGGTGGCATTACACGCCAGCCCGGTTGGGCCAATTTCATGGCACAGGTCGACGAAGGGATCCCATCTCCAACACCCACGTAAATGACAATCGCTGCTGCCGCTCACCCTGTTCCGCTGGCGCGATGCCAGGGCATAAAGCCCCCGCGTTGCCGGCGATCGCGCGACCGGGATACCGGCACCGACCGCTCCATGGATTTCAACACCTGTTTCAGATCTTCGAGCTTTCCAAGGGAGATTACCGATGACGGAGAGGCAGAACCAGTACAACACCGGACTGGACAAGACGGACGCCAACTACGTGCCGCTCACACCCTTGAGCTTCATCGCGCGCAGCGCCACCGTCTATCCCAACCACGTCAGCGCCGTCTATGAAGGCCGCAGCTACACCTGGCGCCAGACCTACACCCGCTGCCGGCGCTTTGCTTCCTATCTCCACGACAAGGGCATCGGCGTTGGCGACACCGTAGCCGCCATGCTGCCGAACCTGCCGGCGATGAACGAGCTGCATTTCGCGGTGCCGATGGCTGGTGCCGTTCTCAATGCGCTCAATATCCGCCTCGATGCTCCGTCCATTGCCTTCCAGCTTGACCATGGCGGAGCCAGGATCATCCTGGTCGATCCCGAGTTCGCCCATATCATCACGGAGGCTCTCAATCTCATGACCGGGCCCAGGCCCTTCGTCATCGACGTTGACGATCCCGCGTTCAAGGGCGGCAAACAGATCGGGGAGATCGAGTATGAAGCGGCGCTGGCCCATGGCGACCCCAACTTCACCATGATCCGCCCCCAGGACGAGTGGGACGCGATTGCGCTGGGATATACATCCGGCACCACGGGCAACCCCAAAGGCGTCGTCACCCACCATCGCGGCGCCTATCTCAATGCGGTCAGCAATATCCTTGCCAGCAATCTCGGGCCGCATCCGGTCTATCTCTGGACCCTGCCCATGTTCCACTGCAATGGCTGGTGCTTCCCCTGGACCATCGCGGCCGCCGCCGGTGTCAATGTCTGCCTGCGCAAGGTTGAGCCGACCAAGATTTTCCAGCTCATCAAGGAATTCGGCGTCACCCATATGTGCGGGGCACCCATCGTCTACAATGCGCTGACCAATGCACCCGACGCTCCGAAAGAGCCAGGCCGCATTGTGGTCGGCCTGGTCGCCGGTGCGCCGCCGCCGGTTGCCGTGATCGAAGGCGCCGAGCGCATCGGCATCAAGATCTCCCATGTCTACGGCCTCACCGAAGTCTACGGCCCGGCCTCGGTCTGCGCCGAGCAGCCCGGCTGGGACGCGCTGTCACCGAGTGAACGCGCCCGCATGAAGCGTCGACAGGGTGTCCCCTACCCGCTCCAGGAGGCGGTCACGGTGCTCGATCCGATGAGCATGCAGGAGGTCCCGCATGATGGCGAAACCATCGGTGAGGTGATGTTCCGCGGCAATATCGTGATGAAGGGCTATCTCAAGAACCCCAACGAAACCAAAGCATCCTTCCGGGGCGGCTGGTTCCATACCGGCGACCTTGGCGTGGTCGACCAGGACGGCTATGTCATAATCAAGGATCGCTCCAAGGACATCATCATCTCCGGCGGCGAGAATATTTCCTCGGTCGAGGTCGAGGACGTACTGTTCCGCCACCCCTCGGTTCTGTTTGCCGCCGTGGTGGCCAAGCCGGATCCGAAATGGGGTGAGGTGCCTTGCGCCTTCGTCGAACTGAAAGAGGGTGCCACCACGACCGAGGAAGAGCTGATCGCCTTCTGCCGTGCCAGTCTGTCGGGCTTCAAGACCCCTAAATCCGTGGTGTTCGGACCAATCCCGAAAACCTCGACAGGGAAAATCCAGAAGTTCCAGCTGCGCAAGGACGCCGGCTCCGCAACCGCGATTACCGGGTAGACGCAGGCACCTCGATGCGCATGCCGTTAAAGGCGGGTTCCACGCCTTCCGGCAGCGAGCGCCGCAACTCTTCGTAATCGACGTCGGCGGTCATATTGGTGATAATCGCGCGCTTCGGCCTGAAGCGCGCGATCCACTCCAGGGCCTGGGCGATCGATAAATGGGTCGGATGGCTGGTGTAGCGCAGCCCGTCCACGATCCAGAGGTCGAGATTTTCCAGCGCCGCAAAACTTTCCGGAGGAATGTCGTTGACGTCAGGGGTATAGGCAGCGTTTCCGATGCGGTAGCCGAGCGCCGGGATCCGGCCATGCTGCACGGCGAAGGCCAGAACCGGCACCCCGCCCCCCGGCCCCATCACTGTCTCATGCTCACCAGCCTCAATGCCGTGGCGGGTAAGAATCGGCGGATAGGCGCTGCCCTCCGGGCAGATGAAGCAATAGGAGAACCGCGCCATGATATCGGTAGCGGTCGACTGGTTGAAGTAGACCGGAATGCAGCGTTTCATAGAGAGCACGACCGAGCGCAGATCGTCCATGCCGTGGGTCTGGTCGGCATGTTCATGGGTCAGGAAGACGGCGTCGATGTGATCGACATTGGTCGCCAGCAGCTGCTCGCGCAGATCCGGTGAAGTGTCGATCACCACCCGCGTGGTGCCGGAATCGGCGACCCGCTCGATCATCAGCGAGCAGCGGCGACGGCGATTCTTCGGATTATTGGGATCGCAGACCCCCCAGCCCAGTGCGGGGCGGGGCACCCCCGCCGATGAGCCACAGCCCAGGATGGTCAGCGCCAGTGTCATCACGCGGCCTGGGGTACCCGGGAAAACAGCCGGAAGAAATTTTCGGTGGTGGTCCGCGAAATTTCTGCCAGCGAAACGCCCCGCACCTCGGCCAGCACCCGTGCCACCTCGACGACATAAGCCGGTTCATTGCGCTTGCCGCGGAATTTCTCGGGTGCGAGATAGGGCGAATCGGTCTCCACCAGGATGCGGTCCGAAGGCAGTTCGGCTGCAATTTCACGCAACCGGTCGGAAGCCCTGAAGGTCAGGATGCCGGTAAAGGAGATCGTCAGGCCAAGTGCCACTGCCCTGAGCGCCAGTTCCCGGCCTCCGGTGAAACAGTGGATCAGGGCGCGAAACGGCCCCTTCCCCATCTCCTCCTCGAGAATGCGGATACAGTCGTCATCGGCATCGCGGGTGTGGATGATGAGCGGCAACCCGGTCGCCCGGGCGGCAGTGATATGGGCACGAAACCCGCGTGCCTGCGCCTCCGGCGTGCCGAATTTGTGGAAATAGTCGAGCCCGGCCTCGCCAAAGGCCACAATCTTGGGATGGCGACGGGAAGCCGCGATCAGTTCGTCCGGGGTTATGCCGTCCTCCTCATCGGCGTGGTGGGGATGGGTCCCGACTGAGCAGTAGACATTGTCGAAACGATCCACGATCGCAAGCAGCGCATCCAGCCGCCGCACCCGCGTCGACACCGAAACCATGCGGCCGACGCCCGCGGCCGCCGCGCGCGCGACGATGCCGTCGACATCGGCGGCAAATTTCGGGAACTCGAGGTGGCAATGGCTGTCGACCAGCATCACCGCATCCATCTTCTGATCCATCGTCACAAAACCTGCGTCTTCGGCTCCACGTAACGGGGAAAGGCCGGTGTTGGAGCCGGAAACTGTGTCCCCGGCGCGATGCGCACGCTCCCGCCGAGCATGCCGAAGTGACGCTCGTCGGCACCGATCCCGAGACTGTCGAGCAATTTACCCGCCCCCAGAGGCACCACCGGCTGGGCCAGGATCGCGATCTGGCGCACCACTTCGGCGGTGACATAGAGCACCGTCTTCTGCCGGGCCGGATCGGTTTTCGCCAGCGCCCAGGGCGCCTGATTGGCGAAATAGCGGTTGGCTTCGGCCACCGTCGCCCACACCACATTCAGCCACTGATGAATCTGCTGGGTCGCCATGGCCTCGCGCGACAGCGCGATCATGGCGTCGGCCTGCGCCAGCATGGCTTCGTCGGCCTCGGAAAATTCCCCTGGCTCAGGCAGCCCACCGTCATATTGCTTGCCGATCATCGACAGCGAGCGCTGTGCGAGATTGCCAAGATCATTGGCGAGATCGGCATTGGTGCGGGTGACAATGGCCTCATGGTTGCAGTGACCATCCTGCCCGAACGGCATCTCACGCAGGAAGAAATAGCGCAGCTGGTCGACGCCATACTGATCGGCGAGATCAAAGGGATCGACGACATTGCCGGTCGTCTTCGACATCTTCTCGCCCCGACTGAGCAGGAAGCCATGGGCGAAAACCCGCTTCGGCAACGGCAGGCCAGCCGACATCAGGAAGGCCGGCCAATACACCGTATGAAACTTGATGATGTCCTTGCCGATAATATGCACGTCGGCCGGCCAGAAATTCCAGTTGCCGTCGTTTTCGTCCGGGAATCCGATGCCCGTGAGATAGTTGGTGAGGGCATCAACCCAGACATACATCACATGGTCTTTGCTCTCCGGCACCTTGACGCCCCAGTCGAAGGTGGTGCGGGAGATCGACAGGTCCCGCAGACCGCGCCTGACGAAACTGAGAACCTCGCTGCGTCCCGAGTCCGGCCCTATAAAGTCCGGATGCTCTTCATAGAGCTTGAGCAAACGATGCTGGTAGGCTGAGAGGCGGAAGAAATAGCTCTCTTCCTCGACCCACTCCACCGGCGTATTCTGGTCTCCCCCCCGCCGCACGCCATCGGCGTCGACATGGGTTTCATCCTCTTTGTAATAGGCCTCGTCACGCACCGAGTACCAGCCGGCATAACTGTCGAGATAGATGTCGCCATTGGCCTGCATGCGCTGCCAGACCTCCTGGGTGGCACGATGATGCTGCTCCTCCGTGGTGCGGATGAAGCGGTCAAAGGAGACATGGAGGCGCTCGTCCATGTCGCGGAAACGGGCGGTGTTGCGGGCCGAAAGTGCCGCCGGCGTCAATCCCTCGGCTTGCGCGGTCTTGATCATTTTCAGACCGTGCTCGTCGGTTCCCGTCAGGAAGAAGACGTCCTTGCCGTCGAGCCGCGCGAAGCGCGCCAGCGCGTCGGTTGCGACCGCCTCATAGGCGTGACCGATATGGGGATTGCCATTCGGGTAGGCGATGGCTGTGGTGATGTAGAAGGAATTGGGGCGGCGACAAACTGTTCCCGCCGGCGTTCCCGCTGCGCTTTGCGACAGAGTGCGCACCGCTCCCCGTGGCGCTGCAGACGTGCGCGGAGTGCTGGCGGTGGCCTTGGTCCTGACAACGGTCGTCGACCGGCGGCTGGCACCCCGGGGAGCTGTCTGGCGCGAGGTTGATCGGGTACTGGTCCTGGTCGCCGCAGCCTTGGTCGCCCTGGTCGTACCGCGTGCTGCGGTCTTGCCCGCAGCCGCCTTGCGGCCGGTCGCAGCTTTTCTGGCCGTTGTCTTCGCCGCTTTGGCCGCCTTCGACCGCGCTGGCCGACCCGAGACCTTCTTCGCCGAGGCCTTCCGTGACACTGCCTTGGCGGCCTTCTGTGCCGGAGGCTTCCTTTTTGCTGCAACCTTTTTCTTCGCGGCGCCCTTCTTTGCGGACGCTTTCTTGCGTGAGACGCCGGCAGCTGTTTTGCCGGCTGTCTTGCGTTTAACGGTTTTCTTAGCGCGCGTTGCCACCACGAATTCCTTTGCAGCTGGAAAAATGTCAGAACCGGTCAAACCTGCCCCAGATGAAGCTGAACGCGAACCAGACGGCTCCAGGATCAAGACCGGCTCATTGGCTCAAACCTGTCGGGCAGACTTGATGTCGGGAAAAATCGAGCGAGGCTTTTCCTCAATCTGCGTGCTGAACCGCCTGCGCAAGCCAGCCGAAGACCGAAAGAATCAGCGGCTTCCGGTCCAGATTATAGGCTTCGACGTCACGCGCGGCGCGGACGATCTTTTCCCATACCTCCGCCAGCCGTGCAAGATGGGGCAGTTTTTCATTGGTACAGTCACTGAGCTGCCCAGTGATCCAGCGCTCGATGCCGTCAACAAAGACAGCAAGCGCCGCCCGGTCGGCGCTGCCGAGGCTGTCCCCCAAGGCATGCATCTCTGCGCCATCGACCTGCGGCAGCCTGGCGAGCAAAGCCGCGACGCGCTGCTGCAGCTCCAGGGCACCTCCGCCCATCAGGGTCAGTGCCTGGGCGACACGCCCCTCTGAGGCCTCGGCTGCGTCCCGCAGATGTGGATCGTTGGCATCCAGCGCTGCCGCGGTCGCCGCCGCTCGAATCACATCCGGCACCAAAAGCGGCCGCAGGCGAAGCCTGCGACAGCGCGATTTGATCGTTGCCAGAGCACGTGCGGGGGAGTTGCTGACCAGGAGGAACAGGGATCGCCGCGGTGGCTCCTCAAGCGCCTTGAGCAGCGCATTGGCCGCGTTGTCATTGAGTTCATCAACCGTATCAACGATGCAGACCCGCCATCCCTCGCCAGAAGCGGTGGCTCCGAAGAAGGGAATTACCCCACGGCTCTCTTCCACCCGGATCACCGTGTAGAGTTCACCGGTTTTCTTCTTCTCGTTCTCGACCCGCTCGATCGCCAGCAGCGCGCCATGTGCGCCGGACGCCACCTGATGCGCCACTGGGTGATTCGGATCAACCGCCAGGGATTCAGCCCGTTGCACCGCAGGCGAAGAGGGCTCGCCATGGGCGAGCACGAAGCGCGCCATCCGATAGGCCAGCGTCGCTTTGCCAATGCCTTGCGGCCCTTCTATCAGCCAGGCATGGGCAATGCGGCCGCTGCGGTAGGCGTCGAGCATCATGGTCTCGGCATCACCATGACCGAACAGACAGTCTGTCTGCCGCGGAAGCCTGATCGAAAGGGCAGGCTCGCTCTTCTTGCGGGGAGCTTTCAAGGGCCGACCTCCGCGGGCACCGCTTCAGCCCTCTCTGCCACCTGCACCTCTTTGGCTTTCCCGGCCGTGGGCTCCTCATTGGCCTTCTCAGCGGCAGGCACCTCTTTGGCCTGCCCGGCCACGGGCACTTCGCCATCCTTCCCATCTGCGGGAACTTCAACGGCCTTCTCAACCGTGGGGACTTCTTCGGGCTTGTCGGTCACAGGCCCCTCGTCCGCCTTCCCGGAAGCGGGCACCTCACCGGCCTTCTCCGCCAGGGGCGCCTCTTCGGCCTTTTCGGTCACCTGCGCCTGTTCGGGCATCCCGGCAACGGGCACTCCGCCATCTTTCCCATCTGCGGGAACTTCAACGGCCTTCTCAACCGTGGGGACCTCTTCGGGCTTGTCGGTCACAGGCCCCTCGTCCGCCTTCCCGGAAGCGGGCACCTCACCAGCCTTCTCAACCGTGGGCGCTTCTTCGGCCTTTTCGGTCACCTGCGCCTGTTCGGGCATCCCGGCAACGGGCACTTCGCCCTCGTTCCTGACTGCGGGAACTTCAACGGCCTTCTCAACCGTGGGGACCTCTTCGGGCTTGTCGGTCACAGGCCTCTCGTCCGCCTTCCCGGAAGCGGGCACCTCACCGGCCTTCTCAACCGCGGGCGCCTCTTCGGGCTTTTTGGTCACCTGCGCCTGTTCGGGCTTGTCGGTCACAGGCCCCTCACCTGCCTTCCCGGTTTCCTGCTCCTCGACGGCCTGCTCGGCCACCTGATTGGTGGGGTTGCCGTCCGGTCCTTCCGGGCTGATTTTGATTGGAAGACGTTCTTGCACCAGCTCCCAGACGCGTTCGGCAACCGCCTCGGCGCTGTCGCTGGCATCGACCAGGGCACAGCGCCCAGGCTCTTCTGCGGCAATGCTGCGAAAGGCATAGCGCAAGCGCTGGTGGAATTCGGCATCCTCGGCCTCGAAGCGGTCCGGAGTGTCTTTGCCACGGCGTGCGGTAGCACGCTGCAATCCGATTTCGACCGGAAGGTCCAGAACGATCGTGAGATCCGGCTTCAGATCCCCGATCGTGACCCGTTGGAGCGATTCAATGAGGTCCGTGGACACCCGCCCAAGGCTGCCCTGATAGGCCCGCGTCGAGTCAGAGAAGCGATCGCACAGAACCCAGCTTCCTGCTTCCAGGGCTGGCAGGATAACCTGATGGACATGATCGTCCCGCGCCGCCGCGAACAACAGCGCCTCAGCCTCCGGCCCGAACTGCTTTCCTACCCCTGAGAGCAGTACATGGCGCATGATTTCCGCTCCGGCGGAACCACCAGGTTCACGGGTGGTGACAGTCCTGTATCCGGCGGCGTTCAGTCGATCAGCAAGTATCCTGATCTGGGTCGACTTGCCGGTCCCCTCGCCCCCCTCAAAGGTGATGAATGGCGCACGCGCCGGCTTGTCGTCTGGTTTTTTTCTCGTCAAGGCAGAGCGAATGGTCGAGGGAAGTCTGCGCAGGCTGTCTTTGACACTGCGGAGCACCAGAAAAGATCGAAGCTTCGCGCGCCTTTTGGTTCGAGCCGCCTGCCGCCGCAATCTTTTCTGGATCCGCCTGCGCCGCCTGTTGATGCGGCGGATCACCACAGCAGATCGCATCATCGCCTGTCTGGTGGTGCGTGCCAGCTGCCGCCGCAACCGTTGCTGAAGCCGCCGGCGCTTTCTGTTGATTCTGCGGAGTACCAGAGCAGATCGAAGCATCAGGCGTTGGGAAGCTCGAGCCACCTGCCGGGCCACCCGAACAGATCGAAACACCAAACGTCGAACGGTTCGCGCCAACTGCCGGCGCAACCGTTGCTGAAGCCGCCGGCGCCTTCTGTTGATGCGGCGGAGCACCAGAGCAGATCGAAGCATCAGATGTCGGGCGATTCGTGCCAGATGCTGGGCTGTCAGAGCGGTTCGGCGTCTTGTGCGCCGGGCGGTTCGGGCCAACTGGCGCTGCAGCCTTTCCCGGATCCGCCATTCCTTGCGCTTGCGGTTGATGGCCTGGGCCGTCAGAGCAGTTCGGCGTCTTGTGCGCCGGACGGTTCGGGCCAACTGGCGCTGCAGCCTTTCCCGGATCCGCCATTCCTTGCGCTTGCGGTTGATGGCCTGGGCCGTCAGAGCCGTTCGACGCCTTGTGCGCCGGGCGGTGCGTGCCAGTTGCCGCTGCAGTCTTTCCCCGATCCGCCACTCCTGACGTTTGTGGTTGATGGCCTGGGTCGTCAGAACAATTCGACGCCTTGTGCGCCGGGCGGTGCGTGCCAGTTGTCGCTGCAGTCTTTCCCCGATCCTCCACTCCTGGCGTTTGCGGTTGATGGCCTGGGTCGTCAGAACAGTTCGACGGCTTGTGCGTCGGGCAGTTCGCGCCAGATTTCGCTGCAGTCTTTCCCCGATCCGCCATTCCTTGCGCTTGCGGTTGATTGCCCGGGCCACCACAGCAGTTCGACGCTTCGTGCGCCGGGCGGCTCGTGCCAGTTCGATGCGCCTCTGCCGGATGCTGCGGGCTACCAGAACAGATCGAAGCATCAAACGCCGGGTGGTTCGAGCCACCTGGTGCCGCCATGCTGACGGGATCCGCCATTGGGTGCGCAGTTTGTTGATGGCGTCGAGCATCCTGGAAAAACTGCGCTTGAGCGTGTCTGGAAAAGTTGATGGCATTGGCGGCAACAATCAGAACCTGCTGATTCCGGCGTGGAAGGTTCCGACCACAAGCTCGCTGATGCCATCGATCGCACGGCTCAAAGTTGATCCGGTGCCGATGCTCTCGGCCGCGTAAAGCGGCGTCTCCACTGCGAGATTGCCGGCGCGCAGGATCCTGACCATCCCGATCGGCTGCCCCTCCTGAATCGGCGCCTGCACCGGCCCCTTGTAGACGATGCGCGCGGTCAAACGCTCACCGCCGGTCTTGCGCACCATCACCGCAACCGGTGTATGGCTGGCGAGCTTGACCCAGCCGTTGTCGCCACCAAAGACACGCGCATAGCCCAGCACCTGATCGGGATTGAACATGGTCCTGGTTTCAAAGCTGCGAAAGCCCCACTCCAGCATCTTCTTGGCCTCCGATGCGCGGTCCTCGGGACTTTCGAGGCCATTGACGACAACAATGAGGCGGACGCCATTCTGCACCGCCGACCCAGCCATGCCATAGCCCCCGTCATTGGTGAAGCCGGTCTTGACCCCGTCGGCCGACTCCATCGAGTTCAAGAGTGGATTGCGATTGAACTGACGAATCTTGTTCCAGGTGAACTCCTTTTCGCCGAAGATTTTGTAGAAATCCGGGTGCTCAAGGATGATGTGGCGCGCCAGCTGCGCCAGTTCCCGGACCGTCATCTTGTTGCCGGGGTCCGGCAGGCCGTTTGAATTGGCAAAAGTCGATTTCACCAGGCCCAGCCCACGGGCCCGTTTGGTCATAAAATTGGCGGCGAAGGCGGCCTCACTGCCGGCCAGCCCCTCGGCAAGTGCGATACAGGCATCGTTCCCGCTCGGGATGATCGCTCCATGAAGCAGATCACTCACCGACACCTTGCTGTTGATGGCGGCAAACATTGTCGATCCACGCGAGGGAGCCCCCCCTCTCCTCCAGGCATTTTCACTGATCCGATATTCGTCAGTCGGTTTGATCTCGCCTTTCTGGATGGCATCAAAGAAGACCTCTGCGGTCATCATCTTCATCATGCTGGAAGGGGGACGCAGCTGATCGGCGTTTTTCTCAAACAAAACCGCTCCGCTGGAGGCCTCGATCAGGATCGCGGTCGGGGCGTCACCCTCGAACCCACCGTCTTCCTTCTTGGCCCCTTGAACACTCTGATTGGCGGCATGAAGCACTCCCGCCCAGCCCAGGCCCGCTGCAACGCAAAGCGCAAGAAGCCCCGGCAGCAGCCGGCTGCGGTGGATGGATGATCGTTCGAATGCCATGGCCTGTGCCTTGAGCCGCAACCGGGTAAATAATGCAGAAGATGCGCCTTTTTAACCGCAGATGTCCCGAGCCGATAGCAAAATCCGGCGACAGAACAAGGGACAAGAGACCGTGCCCTGAATCCTGGGGGCTCAATACAGCCCGTGCCCCACCGCCGGATCGGCTGGCCTCGAATCGACCGGGGCAAAAGCGCTGACGGGTCTCACTGCCTGCCTTGTATCCCCGCCATGGGACGTTGTGCTGCCGCTGTCGCGAACCTCGCCCGCCTGGCGGCCGCGACTGATGTTGTCATCGGCCAGGCGGTTGCGCGTCGGCAGCACACCAATCCGCTTCGGCGCTTCAGGCAGGAAAGGCCGGCTGGCCGCAATCCGCACCATGGAGGGTGCCGGAGCCGGAGTGCCGGTGCGCAGGGTTGCCATCAGCTGGCGGTCGTCCGACCCCTCAAGGGGGGCGCGGCCGACATATTCGACCCTCACCCTGGCCACACCGTGGTTCTTGAAATCCAGCAGTTCGGCCGTCTTGTGGGAAACATCGATCACCCGATCGCCATGATAGGGGCCGCGATCGTTAATCCGCACGATCACCGACCTGCCATTGCCGAGATTTGTCACCCGGGCATAAGAGGGCATCGGCAGGGTGGTATGAGCGGCGGAAATCGAGCCCATGTCGAACACCTCCCCGTTGGCGGTCAGGCGCCCATGAAAATCATCGCCGTACCAGGATGCCAGCCCTTCCACCCGATAATTGGGGTTTTCTTCCGGCACATAGGTCCGCCCTGCCACGACATAGGGCTTGCCGACCCGATAGGTGCCCCCGCCCTTGGGGATGGGATCGGCCGTATCCACCACCTTGGCGCTGGAGGTCACGCCATATTTGGGATCCACATGTTCGATCAGGTTGCTCGCAGCACAACCGGCCAGAGCCAGACACCCCGCTGCCACACCCATCCCCCGGGCCACCCGCAACAGCCTGTTTGAGTCCGCAACACCCATCCGCCGCCCCTGTGTGTCGTTGCCCCCCATTCCCAGCGGAAATCCGCCCCGAAAGGGCCCTGTCGCGACCACGACAAACGCAGAACGATGGCGCTACCGAAACACGGCGGAAATGAGGAACGCCGCCACATACCGCCACAAAGATAGACGAAAGCTGAATAAAGTGTGGCTTTTGGGTGGCCGCAAATGGCGTTTTTCCTTGGGTCTGCCACAGTCTGTTGCGCCAAATCCTCACCCCCCTCCTTTGTTTTTTCTGTCACTGGAATCCTTTTGACTGTGCAGGGCGTAGCGCGTTTTCTGGCTGCGAGGGCATCAATCAAGTGATTTCGTGGAAGTTTCAGATGGTTGAAACAGTCTCGGTTCTGATGGGTTTGGTAAGCGTCGGCATCTTCTTGGCCCATGCTTTCGAAGGGTACCACACGCGCGCCTGAAGCCCCTTGAGTGGCAGGGTTTACGTGTGGCGTGACGGATCAACTTTGACAACAGAAAGCGTTCGGAAACCAGCCAATCCGTTTTTTGTATTGCGTACGCGAGCGGCCGATATTTGATGCGCAACGATGATCTGGTCGTGATGAAAACGGCTTAGCCTTTTTACGGGCTGGGCCGTTTCAGCTTTTCGGGCACCTGATTCGCCGACATCCGATTGCCTGGTGAGATCCGGCAACAGCAGTTGCGGGACAGGGAGAGAAGGCGGTGGTTCCCCTCCGTCCGAATGCGTCTTTTGCATACTTCAAGGATCCGGTCCTTGTCTCGCGTCGAGCTGTCGGCACAGCTCGGGACCTCTTTTCCGGTCTCCGTCCCCGCCGCAAAACCAGGTCTCAAGAGCTTGACATCACACATCGATATCCGCATTGGGGGGCTCCCAATCCGCCAGGGCTGACGAAGCCGGAAAACAGATCCTCAAGTAATGGGTGCTGCGCGAAATGACCCCTGAACCAAAAAAATCCAAAAGCTTTGGTCCGGCCCCGCGCCTTCGCGCCCTCCCCATGATCATTTTCGGGTCGCGCTGGCTTCAGCTGCCGCTTTACCTCGGTCTGATCATTACGCAATTCGTCTATATCGTTCTGTTCGGCAAGGAACTCTGGCACCTGGTCTCCCACGCCTGGGACTCGAACGAGCAGCAGATCATGATGAGCGTCCTGGCCCTGATCGACGTGGTCATGATCTCGAACCTCCTCGTCATGGTGATCGTCGGTGGCTACGAAACCTTCGTCTCCAGGCTCGATCTGCAGGGCCACCCGGACGAGCCGGAATGGCTTGGCCATGTCAATGCCAGCGTCCTCAAGGTCAAGCTTGCCATGGCCATCATCGGCATCTCCTCGGTGGCGCTGCTGCGCACCTTCATTGAGGCCGGCCATCTCGGGTCCGATCGCACCACCTACACCGAGCATGGCGTGATGTGGCAGGTCCTGATCCATATCACCTTCATCCTGTCCGCCATCGGCATCGCCTATGTGGACAAGCTGAACGTCGGCGGATCACATAAATAGGCAGAACGCGCTGCAACGGCGCCCGCGCGGCGGGCCGTGGCGGAGAGATCGTGCCGGGGAGCGGAGACATCCCCCCTGCCCGCCACGTCGTGGAGGGCGGCTGCGAGGCTGTGACAGGCACCGTCGCAACGAATCAAAGCACATTCGATGTTCGATGGGGTATGGACATACCGGAGCGGCTCGGCTTCCGTCCCCGCATTTCATGGCCATCACGCAAGATCTCTCTATGGAAAACGACAAAGTTCGCAACATTCGCGCCGCTGCCGAGCGGGGAGACGCAACCGCCCAGAAACGATTGGCTGACAGATATGCCAAAGGTCGGGGCGTCGTTCAGGATGATGCGCAGGCAGCGGTGTGGTACAACATGGCCGCTGAGCAAGGAGACGTGGACGCCCAGATCAGCCTCGGCCATATGTATGTGGACGGCCGTGGCGTTGAGTTTGACGATGAACAGGCTGTCGCATGGTTTCTCAGGGCTGCCGGCCAAGGGAACGCTCAGGCGCAATACATTATCGGTGCGGCTTACGAAGAAGGCCGTGGCGTGGAGCGCGACGATGCGCAGGCCCTTGTCTGGTACCACATGGCCGCCGAGCAGGGATATGCTTTGGCACAACTCGAACTCGCCAATTCCTACTCAAAACAGGCTCTTGCGTGGTACCGCAAGGCGGCCGAGCGCGGGCTCGCACTTGCCCAATTCGCCCTTGGCGAAATGTACGCGAATGGCTGTCATGTTGCCCAGGACCATAATAAGGCCGTCGCATGGTACCACAGGGCCGCTGCGCAAGGCGACGTGGTCGCCCAGTTCAAGCTCGGCTTGGCCTACAATACCGGCCGGGGCGTAAAGCAGGACCATGGCGAAGCCGCGATCTGGTTTCGCAAGGCTGCGGAACAGGGCCTCGCGAGAGCGCAATATTTTCTCGGCACGATGTACCGTGTCGGCAGAGGGGTTCCCAGAGACGAGGCGCAGGCCACGTTCTGGCTGCACAAAGTCGCCGATCATCCCGGTTTCGTTCCCCCCGTCGAAGCACCGGAGTGAAGCTCCGCAACTCCCAGCATGGAGATCGTGCGTTTTCCTTCCAGCTTTGGAGTTTCCGAGGGCGGCATGACCGCAGCAATGTATGGTACCGGGGCGATCCGCCCCCTCCCCCAGTCTCTCCACAATACTGTCGCTCAGATTAGGGATTGTACATTTCCCCGGCCCGGTTCCTTCCCGCCTCGTTATCCAAACAGTGGTGCAGACTTTCGACGCTTTGGTGCGTGCCGCATGGCACGATTGCCGGCCAGGCCGCCGAGGCATACCCACGCCAGCCAGCTGATTAATGCTGGCGTGGATATTATGACGATTTCCAAGCGGCTCGGGTGCCCAAGCCTCCAAGCCCGACGTCACCTTGCGCATCTATGCCCACCTGTTTAGGAAAGACGATGGCAAAGCGGCAGCAGCGATCAATGCTGCGCTAAGTCGGTGAGCTGTTGGGTGCCGATTTCACGTTTCGTTCCTTCGGGGGCATCATATAAATACTTGAAAAGATTGAACTGGAAGGGTGGCCGAGTGGTTTAAGGCACCGGTCTTGAAATTCGGTTGCGGCAGTCCGTTCCTGTATTGTCTTGTCCCGATTGGACCGATTTTCTACGGATTTTGCCCGATTTTGCGTCCTTTTGGTTGGCCCAGTCGCTCCGGTTGATGGAAATCCCGGGGAGTTGGGTAGCAAAATGGTAGCAGCGGAGAGAAAATGGCAGCAGCACGTTCTCACGCTGTTCTCTGCACATTTTCAACGACTTCGCGCTTGGTCTTGACGTGATCGCAGCAAGCCGGATTGATCGGCCTGCCCTGCCTTGGGGTAGGACCGTGGAGCAAACCCAAGGCTTCCCGCGATAAGGCGTTCAACCCCGTTGGCAGGCCGTCGACCCGATCAAGACCAACGACCCGACCGATCAGGGCGGCGATGACACGGTGACCAGGGCCAGCCGATCAACCGCAGCAGGCGGCGGCCAAGTCAACAAACCAGCCCGTCCAGTCAACAACCCAGGTCGCCAAGTCGGTCCCTGATGCGGCACCCAGACTGCCGCGCGGAAGCCGCTGGCGTGCCATCCGGGTAAACCAAAGCCAAGCCAGCCGTGCACCGGGCAAACCCGCCCGGGCCCGGCAAGCGGCCACAAGCGGGCCGCAGAAAGCGCTGGTGCGGTTAGGCGGCCGCTGCCCCCGCCAATCCCCGTGCCACGTCCATCCTTGGCGCGCCCGCCCGCCAAGTTCACCGGGGGTTTGCCCCATGGTGGCACAAACCCCAAACTGCTCATCCTGCCGCGCTCCGTTGAGCCCGGACGACAGCATCCGCGGCGGTGCAGCCTCGACATCGGTCTGGGGAAACGCCAGAGCGCCAAACGCTTTGGCCGTGACGCCTGACGGGGGGCAAGCTGCCAGGCGGCCGCTCGCAAATCGATGCCGTTGCCATCACACGCCACGGCTCACCCCAACCGGCAGGCGATTCGCTCCCTCCCGGACACAGAGTTCACCGATATCGAGAGACGATCTATTGCGATCCTTGACGCGGGTCCTCCACGGTTGACGCCTGTGGGTGGTGAAGGCGTGGACAATTTGAGGAAGCGGCCAGCTCAGCCCGCAGCCGAGTCGCAGCCGGCCCCGGCGGCGGTGTCAACGCCGCAAGCCGCCGTCCCACAGAGGCGGATTGGCGCGCCATGGTGGTGCGTTGGCCGAAAGGGCCAGGCCTCATGTGCGGGATCAATGATTTGCGCTCGCCAAATCCGGCTAGCGCAAAAGTCCAGCCCCTCTTGCGTACCATTGACGACGGCGACCACAGGCGTTCTAATCGGGAACGCCCGCCGACCTGTCATGCGCGGGCTGAACCCTTACTGCTGCCATTGACCGGGAACGCACGATCCACGGTGCAGGCCTCGACGTGGGTCTGGGGAAACGCCAACACGTCCAGCGCCTGTGCTGCAAAACAGGACTCCTTGCCGTTAACGGCAAATTGGGCCAATTCGTTCAGGATCGATAGCGAATGGCCCCGCCGTTCAGCTAAAGGGGCGTTGCGGGTACCCGTGGGGTGGAGAAAAGGATTGAAATGCGCGCCAAATACAGGAATCCGCCCATCAATGAGGTGATTGTCGGGGCGTATTTTGATCAGCCGATCATGCCGCTGCACTCGGAGCACGTCGGTCTTTTCTGGTCGCAGGTACGAGACACATTCCCAACCATCCGGCAACAGCCTGAATTAGCTCCCCCAGCGCTGAATTTTTCATTTCAGCTTGGGATTACCGATGAAACCTATCCGATGCCGCGCTTCTGGTTATCGTCGGAAGATGGCGCCACCGTTGTCCAGATTCAGAAGAATGCCTTCCTGCTAAACTGGCGAAAGCGGGCTGATGCTTACCCGCATTTCGACAACGTCAAAGGTCTGTTTGACAAATATTTTTACCTCTTCTCGACCTTTGTCCGGTCCGAACTGAAAATTGACACAATCAATATCCAAACGGCAGAACTCACCTATAGCAATCTCATCGAGCACGGCAGCTATTGGACCGGCCCGCTGGATACCGCCCGGGTACTCCCTTCATTTGCGATTCTGGACGTTGGCGCCCCGGCCACGGGGGCGCCCGATTTCAACTATCTGACTTCCTACCAACTTGCCCCCGACCTGAAACTCCAGGTGTCCGCCCGAACTGGCCGCAAGGCGATGAACGCCAGCGAGTCGGTATTGGTGTTCGATCTGCGGGCCATCGGGGCAATGGGCACCGCGAATACGAGCCAAGCCGACCAATGGTACGATCGCGCTCATGAGACAATAGGCAGTTGCTTTGACGCGATGACGAGTCCAGATATCCAACGCAACTATTGGGAAAGGGAGTGATTTTGCATGGCGTTCGACTCGGCGACTGCCTTTGCCCCACCTCTACCCATGGCTCTGCATGAGCCCGCGGGCCGGCGTGGCAGCGGGCGGGCGTCCCCCCGCCACCGCAGCTTCCAAACCAGTGTCGCCTCCAATTTCAGCGAGACAGCTTCTGAAGTCGTTGCACCAACCATAAATGGCTTCACCGCTCGCTGTCCCGAGATGGCCGAGCAATCCAGCCCTGCAACGATGGTTCACGAACTCATTGGACGAATCCAGTTTCTGGCGGTCGAAGCTGAAATTGACAAGGTGCCGTTCTCCGTCGCCTCCTGTGACGACTTCATTAGCTTTCTTGTAGAAGCGAATCCAAAGGTCCGCCCGTCATTGTTCCTCAATGATAACGGCAATTTGCGTGCGCTGTGGCGCAACAATGCGCGTGAGCAAATAGGACTTCAGTTTCTCGGAGGAGGAAATATTGAATTCGTCATTTTCAAGCGTCGTCCAGGAGCCGATAAGTTGGCCAGCGCTGCCGGCACAGATACAAAGCCGAATATCATGGCTCACATCAAGGCCAGTGGGGCGCTCGGTCTTCTGATGGCATGACGGATAAACTACCTCAAAGCGGATCGGCCATCCCTGATGATCACCACGTCATCAGGTATGTCGGCGGGCGGCACGTTGATGGCGACGTTATCAACGGGGAAGCATTTCTGACGAAGCCTCAAGAGGATGCGCCGTCGGTCAATTGGGTGGAATATTTTGATCCGCCAATTGATAACCAAGTGCAGGGTGTCAGATCAGCAGCGCGGTTGCAGTACGGCAAAACGGGAAAACTCGTAAGATTGAATGTCGGCGCAACCAGGGATTATGTGCGGGAGAATTCACCGGACGGTCTTCAGTTGTCTTTTGTCAGCGATCCTTTGCCAGCCCACGAAAAGTTTGGACCTGATCCCTCACACGCATTGATACGTGGTGTGCCGGTAACAGATTCCGCAGATGCTGCGCTCATAAAAGATTTGATTGCTAATTGCGTACTTCAGCCATTCTATGCCGCTGTTCCGTAGGCCGGCCATCGGCATCACCGAGCCTCATCCGAGCACGTCGCAGCCCGGGCGCAGCGGACCTTCATGCATCGGCGATAATCCCACGGGTTGACGAACGAGCCCGCGTGGATGCCCTGCGGGGCCGCCGCTGCGGCCCGCTGGTTCGCCGAATATCGAATATCGGCCACGGGAATATCGTGGCCAGTCGAGCGCGTGCCCTTGTGTGACCAACCACGCACCCATGTCGGTGCCGGCAATGGCAGGTCGCGACCGAGCGTTCCCGGTTGGCGTGCACGTCACGGCCGGCCAGAGCCAGCGCTGCCCTTTGGCCGCACCAGTATGCCTTGCTGTCGACGCCGTGGCACAACCGCTCTCGGGCGCGTCGATCCCGTCAAGCCGAATGTGGGTGCCCTGGATTTCCAGCGTGTCGCCATCGATTACCGAGGCTTGACCGACAAGGCCCCCGGCTGATGCCTGGGCCGCCGCCAGGGCCGCCCAGGCGACCGCGGCAAGGATCATGGTGGCGTGCTTGCGTGGATTCTTCCATTCGCCGCCCCTGCTGTTGTTGGCAATCGTCTGTTGCTCCCGCGCGAAGGCCTGCGCCTGTGCAGCGCTTCCTCGGTCGACAGCCGGCCGTTGATCGTTGGTCGAACCCCGGTCCGGGTTGTCGTCGTGGTAGAAGAACCGGCTTACGCGTGAACCTCCTTGGCGGAATGCTTGACGAGCCTCAGTTGCCCAAGGACGGGTGGACGAATTTTCGGTCGGCGATATCAATCACGTCGGAATCCCGGACTCGGTCCCATTGGATCGGCGGGGTCGTATTCCGGCGAAAATATACTATGATCACGTCTGCTTCACCCTGATTGCCGCGCTTGTCAGAGAACGTGTCAGTCGCGGTAATCTTCACGCTCGAAACCTTCGGGAATTGCGAGAAAACAGATGGAACAATCTGCTTAGTTCCACACCGGCGTACCGCCGACCCCCTTGAATGAAACTGGTAGCTGGTCCTCCGCCGGTCACCGATCTGTCTGATCTCGCCAGTTCAAATTGGAGCGCTTTCCTGAGCGCGACACTGCCGCGGACTCGATTTATGAACATCCTCAGCATTCATTAACCCATTTCCTGTCTCAATTTCGGGCTGCTGGTACAGAGGTCGATTTCTCAATGGTGCACAAAAGCCTGTTTCTTAGCTGGACTCGGGGAGCCTGGATCACCCCCATTGGAGCCAAGGGCCGCAAGGCCCCGGAGCACGCTTTCTAGATTTCTTCTACCACAGGCATCCCCACGCTGGCAGCGCCAACTTTTGTCGAGGAGCGAGATGGATATCCTGTACGATCGAGTGGCTGGACTGGATCTTCATAAGTAGTCAGTCGTAGCCTGCGTTCGAGTGACGGTGAGCGGGAAAGTTGAACGGGAGTGCCGGACGTTTGGCACGACCACAGACGACCTGACCGCGTTGCTCTGTTGGCTGAAGAAAAGTCGATGTACCCACGTTGCGATGGAGGCGACCGGAGTATGCTGGAAGCCGGTCTGGAAGATCCTCAGTGACGGAGATTTTGAGCTTCTCGTGGCGAATGCGGCGCACATAAAGAATGTTCCCGGCCGCAAGACCGACGTGAACGACGCAACGTGGATTGCCAACCTGATGGCCTGCGGATTGATAAAGGCAAGTTTTGTTCCGCACGAAAAACTTGAGGAATTGCGAACGCTTGTGCGCACGCGTAAGCAGTTTACACGGAACCAGACGCAACAGTGCCAACGCATTCAGAAGACGTTAACAGAAGCCAACATCACGCTGGATTCGGTGGTAACTGATATCATGGGGGTGAGCGCGCGGCGGATCATCAGCGCCATGATTGACGGCGAAACGAACCCGCAGAAGCTTGCGGCTTTCGCCACAACACGTCTCAAGGCCTCGCCGGAGGAACTCCAGGCTGCACTGCACGGTCGGCTGACGGACCTCCACCGTTACCTCCTCAAGCTCTACACAGAGATTTGGGACGTCCTGCAGGTTAAGCTGGTTGATATCGACAAGCGGATCGATAGCCAGCTGGATTTTCTCGATCAGGATGCAGTTGCGAACGAGATGCCTCCCTGTCGTGTTTTGATCGATCTGCTGAAGACCATTCCGGGCATCAGCACGCTATCGGCGACTGTAGTCCTCTCCGAGATCGGCACCGACATGAGCCGGTTTCCGACGGCTGGCCACCTTGTTTCCTGGGCTGGACTGTGCCCAGGGCAAAATGAGAGCGTTGGCAAACGCAAGTCCACGCGTTTGCGTAAGGGCGCGCCCTGGCTGAAGACGTGCCTGGTTCAGTGCGCATGGGCTGCGGCAAGGAAAAAGAACAGCTATTTGCGCGCCCAGTTCCATCGAATTAGGAGCAAACGCGGCTCCAACAAGGCCGCTTGCGCGGTCGCCGCTTCAATCCTCACCGCAACCTACCATATGTTGAAGAAGGGCACTGAATATCAGGATCTTGGCGAGGATTACTTCGATCGTCGTACGACCATGGTCAAGGTTAACTATCTTGTGGCCAAGCTGGCGAAGCTCGGCTTTTCCGTCACGATCGAGCCTGTTGCGGAGGCAGCCTGACAAAGCGCTCGGTTACCTTGGCTCAGGGCTGCCTTGTTTGGAGCACGCCCGAGTGCCCCGGGTGCCTGCTGCCCGTCCTTGACGCAGAACCGGCGGTCTCGCCTGGGGCACGCGCGGGTGCCTGCTGCACCTTCTCGGCAATCTTGTGCGGGTTGCGACGAGGCGAAATCACAGCGTTGCGATGGCGGTCGGTCAATCTGGACGCTGGACAGTTGGCCGTTGTCGCATCCACCGAGCAAACGGACGCAGGGACGATACGGGAGAAGGAGTGCAAGAGCGGCAAAAGCCGAACGGTCGCCCTGCCCGCTCTTGCGATCGAGGAGCTGCGCCGGTGGCGGGTCGCTCAGGCCGAGGAGCTTCTGCGGCTCGGTGTCCGGGTTGACGATGACTGGCACGTGATCACGAAGACGGATGGGGAGCCGATCCAGCCCCGCAGCTTGACGCACGTCATGTCCGACTTTCTCAAGGAATGGGGCGTCACCCTGCACGGACTCCGACACGCGCACGCCTCGCACCTGCTCGCGGCCAAGGTTCACCCCAAGGTGGTCCAGGAGCGCCTGGGTCACTCCTCGATTGCCATCACTCTCGACATTTACAGCCATTTGCTGCCGAATATGCAGGGCGAAGCCGCTGCGGCGGTTGACGAAGCACTGCGGGCCGCCATAAACAAGCGCTCCGAAAACATTGGGTAGCAAAAGGGTAGCAAAGGCACATTTTCTCGCCTCGCGACATCTAAAAGAACTAAATGTTTTCAAGGGCTTGGAAGGGTGGCCGAGTGGTTTAAGGCACCGGTCTTGAAAACCGGCGTGCCCGCAAGGGTACCGTGGGTTCGAATCCCACCCCTTCCGCCAAGTCCTCGTTTTGTGCTCGTTCGTGACCGTCCACCCACGTCCATTTCATCTAATGAAAATGTATGGGCGCTAGTCACTTAACCTCCGCATCGGGTTATCGTTGTCCGCCAAAGCTCACCCTCAGCCGCGTTTTTGACGTGGGGTGAGACGTGGGTTTAGGCGGACACCTTTTTGGGACAAAACCATGGGAGATCTCACAGCCATCCGGGTAAAAAACGCGAAGCCTGGCGAAAAGCTGTCTGACGGTGGCGGCTTGCGCCTCGACGTGGACCGGAACGGGAACGGTGCCTGGATCTTCCGGTTCAGGTCGCCCGTCACAGGCAAAGAGCGCTTCATGGGGCTCGGTCCCCTCAGCGATGTGTCACTGGCGCAGGCACGGGAGGCCGCCACAGCAGCCCGGGCTGCCGTCCGTGAGGGATATGACCCGATTGAAGACCGGAACGCCAGGCGAGCGGAAGCCAGGGCCGAGGCATCCCGTGCGGTGACATTCCAGGAATACGCGGAGCGCTTCATCGGCGGCAAAGAGGCCGGATGGAAAAACGAAAAACACCGCCAGCAATGGCGAAACAGTCTGCGGGACTACGCCATGCCACACATGGGACACTTACCGATTGCCGACGTGGATACGGAGGCCGTGCTTAGGGCACTGCGGCCTGTTTGGGCAGAAAAGCCGGAAACGGCACGGAGGGTGCGCGGGAGAATCGAGGCGATCCTGAACGGTGCCAAGGCGGAAGGGCTGCGCACGGAAGAAAACCCCGCCCTTTGGCGCGGCCACCTCGACCAAATCCTTGCTCGGCGCCGCAAGTCGGATGTGGAGCATCACGCTGCTTTGCCCTACGCCGAAATGCCGACGTTCTGGCAATCGCTCGCCAGCGACGCCAGCCATGCGGCGCAAATGCTGCGCTTTATCATCCTGACGGCGGCATCGGCGAAGTTGCGGGAATGGTCGAGGCCGCTGATGTGGTCGGTGATACCTGGACTGTGCCGGCGCCTCGCATGAAGGCCGATCGGCCCCATGTCGTTCCGTTGACCGCTGCAGCGAAGGCTTGCTTGCCCACACCGCGTGTTTCCGACGTTTCGTCGGCCAAATGCATCGCGCGCCACACCACGTCCCCAGCGACCACGCACGGTTTCCGCTCAACGTTTCGCGATTGGGCTGGCGACTGTACGCAATTCCCGCGCGAGGTAGCGGAGATGGCCCTTGCCCATGTGGTCGGTGACGAGATCGAGGCCGCGTACCGGCGCGCGACTGCGCTCGCAAAGCGCCGCCAACTCATGGAGCAATGGGCCAGCTATCTCAACGCGCCCCGAGAGAGTGGGCGCGTGCTGCAATTCAACGAAGCGTGAACCCGCTGGGAAATTTTCAAAAATCTTCTGGATTCCCTTCGTGTTGATGGTGGATGCGGCCCAAAAGCACGCGCTCCAGTCTCCACCGTCATCAGTCATCATGGCAATCCAGTCATATCAAACGGAGTAAGGGCCGAGTTGGCCACTACGGACTTGGTCATCCCATGGCTTACGCTCGCGCGGTTCATTGATTTTGGTGGGGATAGACTGCGGTCCCGCTTCTCGCCATCGGTGGCCGGCGCGCCATCAAGGTGCTTGCAGCGCCATTTGTACAGAAGCGCTGCGTTGATCCGATAGTGGGCCGCCAACGCCAGTATCGACAGCTCCAGACCGCAAGGTGGGAAACCGCTTTTCTTCGCATGATGTCCTCTCGCGACGCGAATCACTTCTTGCCCTGGCGGAGGGGACACTTCAACGTGGAGCGAACATGCGCGCTTATCGCTCCAATCCAACACCTTACTACTTTTCAACACCGACTAGACATGGAAATTGAATACTGTTTTCAGCCTTGAGAGGGCAAGTAATTACGTGCTGTGCAGTTTGAAACCGTCCGTCACTGCCCGTGATTATCCAGCAAACTCAACGGCTTAGATTTTTGACATCCTCTCTTGTCCACCTGTGCGCAAGTGTGCTTATTTGACGGATATTCGACAAGATGGTCATGGTTCAACGATGTCGAAGACCCTCATTGAGGCCCAAATCACCACCGCCAAGGCACGTTCCAAACTGGAACTCGGCGTCCACTGGCGTCTCCTTGATGCAGAAGCGCACCTTGGATACCGCAAAGGAAAACGGAGCGGTGTCTGGATTTTCCGTTGGCGCAATCACCGCGAAGACGGAAAGTACAGGCAATCCGCCATCGGTATCGCCAACGATATCAACGATAAGCCGACCGATGGCGCTCTGACCTTCGAGCAGGCTCGGAAGGCTGCCGAAGAGGCCGTCCTCCGTGCCAGAACTGAGACCGCAGCGCTGGCAACAGGTCCCGCCCCAACCGTCAGGTCAGCTATTGAATTCTACATCGGCGAACGTGATTCCCGAGAGAAGCGACGAACAGGTCGTGACGTTCAAGCCGATGTCGGCAGTAAACTACGGCGTTACGTTCTCGGTCAAGCCAAACGCGGAAGTCAGACACCCACCACGGCTGCTCCATTGGCAGCCATTCCACTACACGCATTAAGGGAGCAAGACCTTCGGGCGTGGCGCGAGATGCTGCCGGACACGTTAAAACACACAACAAAGCATCGCCTTATTAACGATTTGAAAGCAGCCCTCAATACTGCATGGAGTCGCCTTTCCCAAAGCCACAAGGAACTCAACCCTACGTTTCCTACCATCGTGAAGGATGGCTTCAAGGCCGAACGCATCGACGACGACGACAACACGTCCATTGCTCGCGAGAACCAAATCCTCACGGACGACCAGATCTCCGTCATATTGCATTCAACGCGTGTGGTCGATGAGGAACAGGGATATGATGGCGACCTTTATCGAATTGTCCTCTGCTTGGCCGCCACCGGCGCCCGGCACGCGCAACTCAGGCGTATGCGAGTGGGCGACATACAACCAAACGAACGTCGTCTCATCGTACCTGCTTCATTTAAAGGGCGCGGTGGCAACGGCGGCTCCATACCGATTCCTGTGGGAGACGACGTGATTGAAGCGCTGCTGCCATCAATCATAGGACGTCCGGCCGATGCACCACTATTCCTGCGATGGAGATATCAGCAGGAGCCGGGCACAGGTACGTGGCGAAAGTCGACGCGCGGCAAGTTGAAGAAGTCTGAACTCATACGTCCGTGGCGTGCCATTAGAGAGCACTGCGGTATGCCAAATGTCATTCCCTATGCTCTGCGACACTCAAGCATAGTCCGCTGTCTCCGGGCGGGACTTCCGATCCAGCACGTCGCAAAACTGCACAACACCTCAGTCAAAATGATTGAGCAACACTACGCAAAATTCATTGCGACAGCCTTGGAAGACCTCGCAAGGCGTGCCATCGTTCCCCTCGTCAGAGAAGACTGAGCGGATATGCTCGCTCTGCTTGCGATTGCCGCCATAACGCTTCCGATTGCATCATGGTTCTTTCGCAACAGACTGCTTTGAGGAAGGATCCCCGCCGCAGCCGAACAGCAACTCCTCATTGGCGAAGAACCGCGCACCGAGAGCAGACAACAGCCCCATGCCGCATCGTTTGTGGCACTGCCG
>Ga0123357_10000137_pt1 | contig 64068 bp, 73 predicted proteins | sample TergutEmb28metaG_FD_89873 | JGI IMG/M metagenome (GOLD analysis project Ga0123357, IMG submission 89873) | Embiratermes neotenicus P4 segment gut microbial communities from Petit-Saut dam, French Guiana - Emb289 P4 | ecosystem: Host-associated > Arthropoda: Insects > Digestive system > Gut ...
ACCGAAGCGTTTCCTGTCGAAAGCAAAAGACGTGTCGGACCGACCGTAGCGAGTCACCGGCCGTGTGACATCGTGGTTGGACAGCACCCAAGTAGCTGGAGCGTTCACCCGTGCATGAGCGGCCAAAGCAGTCTCTATCGAATCGCGCAACGCGATCGCTTCCCAGGGTTGTGACATGAAATCGAAGTTGAAAGACATGTTCATCTCGTCCGACCGCAGGTAGGCCGCGAAACGATCTGCGTCATCAAGCCAGACCTCACCGACCAACATGCGCGGTGGATCGTACGACTCGGCGACGGCTCGCCAAGAACGGTATATGTCGTGTAGCTCGTCACGGTCGACGAATGGATGCTCACCCGGGCGGCTCGGTTGGCCTTCTTCGAGGTCAGGTAGAGCCGGATCCTTGACGATCAGCACGGCTGAATCGACCCGCACGCCAGCCGCACCTCGGTCGAACCAGAATCTGAGGATAGCCTCATGCTCAGCCCGGACGTCTGAGTTGTTCCAATTGAGGTCGGGCTGCCCGCTGGTGAACAGGTGGAGGTACCACTGCCCCGGGGTGCCGTCCGGGTTGGCCGTCCGCGACCAGGTGTGCCCACGGAAGCTCGACAACCAGTTCGTCGGCATCTGGTCGCCTCTCGCGCCTTTTCCATCGCGGAACCAGAAGCGCGCTCGCTCCGGCGACCCTGCCGGGCTGTTCAGCGCTGCTTGGAACCATGGGTGCCGGTCGGAGACATGATTCGGCACGATGTCGACGATGACTCTCATACCGAGGTCGCCAGCCTGCCGGATTAGGTTCTCGGCGTCACGCAGGTTTCCGAACCGCGGATCAATCTGCCGGTAATCGGCGACATCGTACCCACCGTCGGCGAAGGGCGACATGTACCAAGGTGTAAACCAGAGCGCGTCGATGCCAAGCTGTTTTAGGTACGGGAGACGGGCGATAGCTCCGGTCAGATCACCGATACCGTCGCCATTGCCGTCCATGAAGCTGCGCGGATAGATCTGGTAGACCACTGCAGAACGCCACCACGCGCTGGCTGCTTGTACGGTCATCCCAGACTCCTCTGTCTTCGTCAGGCTCAAACCTGAACTGCTGTAACCAGCGTAATAACTTAACTAATTAAATGCAAAAAATCGACAGTAGTGTTATGTAAACGTGATATAAACCTGTGAAAATGGTGGTGAGCAGAACCAGAGACGATCTCTACCTCGGATCGTCCGGTGCGAGAAGAGCTGTTGGGCCAACTACCTGGGCGTACGAGCGGTGGTCGACCCCCGGACCACCAGTTCCGGTTCGAACAACAACTCATCGGTAGTTTGGGCTTGGCCATCGATTAAACGAACCAAGCAGTCCACGGCCGCCCGGCCCATGGGCTCGATCGGCTGGCGTACGGTAGTCAGAGCCGGTTCGGTGGAGTTCATCAACGCCGAGTCGTCATACCCGACAACGCTGACGTCATGCGGGACCGATGCTCCGGCCTTCTTTGCCGCTCGGATGGCACCCAGAGCGAGCATGTCCGAGGCGCACATGATGGCGGTGGCACCCGCGTCAAGCAATCGGCTGGAGGATGCCTGGCCGGCTTCGATGGAGTACTGGCTGTGGACTATCAACGACGGTTCGAACTGATGACCGGTCTGTTCAGCCCACATCAACGCGCCCGCCAGCTTCAGTTTGGAGGGCACGTGGTCGCTCGGCCCCAACAGAATACCGATCTTTTCGTGTCCCAACGCCTTCAAGTGGGTCAGCGCCTGTGTCGCGGCAATGCGGTCGTCGCAGACGACTCTGGCGAAGGGCATGGAGTCAATGGCCGCATTGATCAGGACGACCGGCAGCCCGACATCCCGCAACCGCCAGTAATGGTCATGACTGGCTCGCTGTTCGGAGAAGAGCCCGCCGACAAAAATCACTCCCGAAACGTGCTCATCGAGCAGTAACTCCACATACTCCTGCTCGGTGATGCCGCCGGCCGACCGTGTGCAAAGAACGGGCGTGAAATGCTGCTGAGCCAGGGCGCCTCCGACCACCTCGGCGAAAGCCGGGAAAATCGGGTTTGCCAACTCGGGCAACACCAGCCCCACTAATCGCGACCTGTCCCCACGTAGCTTGGTGGGCCGTTCGTACCCCAACACGTCAAGTGCCGTTAGGACCGCGTCACGGGTGGACTGAGCCACGCCGGGCTTGTCATTCAGGACCCGTGAGACGGTCGCCTCACTGACCCCTACCTTCTGTGCGACATCAGCAAGTCTTCCAGGCATGTTCGCAATTATACGCAAGTCTTTCATTGACTTGCGGACGCCTCGTCTTCACGCCTACTTCTCGCAACGTCTTGACCACCGTCCAACATTGGCATCCATGCTACTGTGCTGCTGCTACGCCTATGCGGCATCCTGGTCAAGCTGTGGGCTGAGCCCACGAGTGAACCTGACCTCGCAGTGGGAGTCGCCCCGCGCGATGGCTGTCAGCAGATCCATATGGCAGCCGTACGAGGCGGCGATACCCCTATCACCAGTCATCGCGATCTCACACAACTGGTGGATCTCTTGCGCGTCGCAACCTTGCTTCTGCCAGGCAGCGACCAGCGGGCAATAGTGGAAATCGATGTCGAGGTTGTCGTCGGTGGAGCGCAGCACCTTCATCTCGAACACCCACTGCGCCGGTTTGCTGAACAGCGTCTTTTTCAAGCCTTTCAGGCTCGTGGTGCCGCCCTTGGTTACCAGTTCTTTGCCCTGGAACAAGCCGCAGCGTTTCACCGCGTCGGCGGCGTAATCCTCGGGCGGCAGGCCCTGCTTGCGGGCCTGGTCGGTGAGTAGGTACAGCCACAACGCCCGATGCTCCAACAGTTCCCGGACGGCACCGATCAGTCCATTCTTGATCCGGGGAGTGTTGACGATGACAGGTTCTACAGTTGAGTCCATTCCATAAGTCTATCCACCCAGCCACCCATTCGGTCATTGGCAGCATCACCACAGGCACAATCCGGACGGACCCAGCGCAGACTCCATTAGCGTTTCGTCACGACGTCCCGTCGATCCCGATCTCGTCACCAATGAGACAGCCAACAAGGTGATCATTGACCACCCCACAAGCCTGCATTGCGGCGTAGACGTTGACTGGTCCGACGAATCTGAAACCGCGCTTGTGAAGCTCCTTGGCCAGTGCCGTCGATTCTGCTGTGGCAACCGGCATGGTGCCTGCTTCGGGACGCTGGTAGCTAACCGGTTTGAAGCCACTCATTAGAGCCGCCAGGGTTTCTCCGTCATCATGCATCGCGCGCACGATACGGGCTGCGTTGATGCAGGCGTCGATCTTGGCCCGGTTGCGGATGATGTCGGTATTCGTCGCCAGACGCGCGGCATCTTCGTCGGTGAACTCTGCTATAACCTCAGCGTCGAAACCAGCAAATGCATCCCGGAAAGCGTCACGCTTGTGAAGCACGGTACGCCACGACAGGCCGACCTGGAATGCCTCAAGGCAGATGTGTTCGAATAGCACCACCTCGCTGGTGGTGGGACGTCCCCATTCCGCGTCGTGATAGTTGACGTACAGCGGGTCGGTGGCGGCGCGTGCCCCAAAACAGATTGCTGTAGGTGTTGTTGATGTGTCCGATTCATTCATGAGAATCATTGTGTCGTAGGGCACTGACAAAAATCGAAGCAATTTGCCAGTCGACCCGGTGACATAGCGTCCAGAAACCGCCGTCAGGACGGGACGGTGGCAGAATTGAGCCAACCCGAAGGAGCGATCATGAAACTGGCATTTCTGGGTCTTGGACGCATGGGACGCGAACTCGCGTCCCACATCATCGCTGATGGCACGTACGACGTGACGGTGTGGAACCGCACGCCGTCCAAAACCGCATCGTGCGTCGGGTTGGGCGCCAAACCGGCGCAGACGGCCGCCGATGCCGTCCGCGATGCCGAAATCGTTGTGACTTGCCTTTTCGGCCCGCAGTCCGTGCAGGAAGTGGTGCTGGACGGCCACCTGCCATGGTCACAGAACACCCTCTGGATGGACGTCTCAACGGTTGGTCCGGCAATGGCCCGCCAATGCGCTAGATGGGCAGACGATCTGGGTCTTGCCTACGTGCAAGCACCCGTCCTCGGATCGCTGGGGCCAGCGAAAGCGGGAGACCTGGGTGCGCTGATCGGCAGCGCCGACGCGGACGTCCGAGCTATAGCGCGGCAGTTATCGTCACTTTGGGCCGATCCGCAGCGCATCGTCGAATACGACGAGGCGGGCAAAGCGGCGGCTGGCAAACTGCTTGTCAACTACGGTCTAGCCATCGGCATGCAGGGCCTGATCGAAGCCTGTCGCATCGGTGAAGCCGGTGGCCTGACGCCACAGGAAGCCGTCGCACTGGCCCAACTACCCAAGACCCCGCTGTCCATCATCGCCACCATGAAGGGTGGTGCACTGTTGAGCGACACCTACACCGACACCCAATTCAGCACCAATCTGCTGGCCAAGGACGTCGCCCTGATGCTCGAGACCGCTGGAAGCGAGGACCTATCGGCTCTGCGGGCCGCACAAACCTCACTACAGCGAGCCTGCCAGACCGGGCATGGCGAGGACGACTTCTCCGTCATGGCTGCGAGCTAACAATGACACTTGAGAACCCCGAGCACGCAGTATCGTGACTCCGAGATAGCAGCCAAGGAATCACAGGACAGCCACTTATGCTCTGATTATTCTTAGTTATGCATTATCTACGCACCTTGTTGGGTAAAGTCCTTAACTAAGATCAAATTGCGCCAAGCAAGGAACCAGGCGAGGGTTAAGTCTCAGATCAGCTGTATCAGGTACAAACCGTAGTCTCCATGATGACCTCGGATAGCGCTTCCGGCTCCGACCACATCGGCCAATGACCGGTCGGCAGATCGATATATCGGACGTCGGCAAGGTCAGCTAAAGGTGCGAACTCTTCCACGCCACTGGCGACCATCTGCCGCACCACCGCGCTCGGAAAAGAGCAGCACACGACGGTGGCTGGCACCTCGTTACGCGCCGGATTGTGCAACCGAACCGGTTCACGCATCGGACCGGCGGGGTGCGGGACGGCCCGCTCCTGGAAACGTCGCAACATCTCCTCGGACAGCCCCGCAATGCTCGCACCCCCAGCCTCGAGCTGATCCCAAGCGGGCAACGGCAACTCGATTGCCTCAGCGTCAAGGTCTGGACGAGCGATGGTCCCGTCGGCCACTGGGCCACTTTCGACGTACACAACTCGTCGCACCTTGTCAGGCATCAGGTCGAGGACAGCGGTAGCCAGCAGGCCAGCACCGCTGTGCGCAACCAACACCACAGGCTCTGCTGCATCGCGAATCACGTCAGCCAATGCGTTGACGTGATCGGCTAGCCGGATTCCCTCGCGCGGGGTGGACGACGACTCCAGACCTGGCAGAGTGACCGCCACCGACGACACCCCGTCCATCGACAAATGCTTGGTGACGTCGTCCCAAGCCCAGCCACCCAGCCAGTAGCCGGGTACGAGTATCACTTCAGGTGAGTTTTTCATGTTCATGAACACCAGTCTGCACTAGCCCACTGACAAAACTTCCGACTACTCGATTGCATCCAGCACACCACCCCCATTTTCGAAGCCATCATTGACATTCCGCTTGAGGACATCGGCGAGCCACCACCCGCCGCAGCTTCCGTCACCCCGGTGAGCTAGTGGATGGTGTTCCGTCGCCCCAGTGCTCAGGCGCATAGACGTGTTCTCGTAGAGTTAGGCCATGCCTGAACAACCCTTTGACTCTGTTCTTTCACATATCCGCACCGACTTGGCCGACGCCGCCGATCCGGCGACTCAGGCTTCCGGGCAGCGATTCTTCAAAGGTGGCACCAAGGCTTACGGCGTCAAAAACCCAACGGTCAACACCATCGCCAAAGCCCACCTCAAACAAGTGAAAGCCGCACACGCCACCAAAGCCGACATCTTCTGGCTGTGCGAACATCTCTGGGCCTCGGGCTACATGGAAGAAGCCTTCGTCGCCTGTGTCTTCACCGAATCACTGAAGACCGTCACCGAGCCGGCCGATTTCGCGGTTTACGACGATTGGGTACGCCGCTACATCACCAACTGGGCCACCTGCGACACGCTGTGCAACCACACCGTCGGCGACCTGTTGATGCGCTTCCCCGACGAGGCCGAACGGCTGACTGACTGGGCCGCCTCTGATCAATGTTGGGTCAAACGCGCCGCCGCCGTCAGCCTGATTATTCCGGTACGGCTCGGCCTGTTCCACCCGCTGGCATTCCGGATTGCCGACGCCCTCTTGACAGATGACGACGATATGGTGCAGAAAGGCTACGGCTGGCTGCTCAAAGCCGTCTCGGAGGCCGACCAACCGGCCGTCTTCAATTACGTCATGGCCCACAAAGCCACCATGCCGCGTACAGCGCTGCGCTACGCCATCGAAAAGATGCCACCAGAACTGAAACAACAAGCCATGGCACGATAGCGAAGGAGCAACTACTCATGGCAGCGACTCCGGATCGCCCGCTCGCCAGCCTCTCGGCACGGGTTGAGCAAGTATCGGCAGGATACGCGAGAGAGTTCGGCATCCAGCGCGACGACGACTGGTTCGTACTCAAGCTGGCTGAGGAGGTGGGCGAACTCACCAGCGCCTACTTGGCTGCCACGCGGCGAGGCTGGCACTGGATGACGAACTTGCCGACGTCTTGGCCCAAGCGCTCCTACTGGCCGATCACCTTGATATCGATCTGGATGCAGCACTACACCGCAAATGGTTAACCCATTTGTCGGCTCTGGACTAGAGGTAGCGCTCGAGCAATTCAAGCGCGCCCTCGACGCTACCAGTGCCGTCGAATGCATCCGGGTACTTCACGCCCGAGGCGGCTGCCGCGTGCAGTGCCGCCGTGTAGGCCGCCTCACCGTGATCACGGACGAACAGCGCAGTGGCTTTCGCGACGTATTCAAGTGGCCGTCCGAAGTAGCCCTTGTCACAGCCTGGTAGGTCATCACAGTGATAACAGCCGTCCAAACCACGTGCTTGCGCACAGGCGACGTTCGGGCACACCCCGTCAGGACAGATCGTCGCAAATGAGCAGACGTTGTACGCGCTACGACACCCACCACACCACTTGGGCGCATAGCAAAAATCGCAGTGATGCCCGCAATAACCGATGGGATTTAGCCCAGCGCGTGCCGCCGCAACCATCGCCGACTTGATGGCTTGACACCGCTCGATGCGGGCACCATTGTCGCCGTGCTGCTCATCGAAGGAGTATCGCTTCAAGATCTCACACGGAAAGTCATCGCATTCGCCGCAGAATCGCTTGTCCTTCGCGTTGACGCATTCGGCGATCTCGCAACGCCCGTGGAACGGGTGCCCATGGGTTGCGACGCATCCGCCGCATACTCCCGACTGGCTGAATTCGCACGTGGCGCACTCCAGCCCGCAAAAACTGTCGAAGGTGTCTTCCATGAATGTGAGCATTGTCCCTGCCTATATCGCTTCAGCAATCAGCCCCAAACGATACCATCACCTGATTTTCTTCTCAGGCTTGGCCTGGCTTTTTGACTGAAAACCTGCCACCATCAAGGTGGGCTGTCAGCCGCATCCCGCCCTGGATGGAAGAATTGACGACGTGACCATTGACCCGCTGATCCTGAGCACTGAACGATGCGTCGTCCGCCCTCTCACCGACGACGATACCGACGAGTTGATGGTCTATCGCAACGACTTGAACTGGATGCGGTACCAAGGACTCAAGGGTCTGACGCGCGAGGAATGGGTGCAGCAACTACTCAGTAGCAAGAATGTGGACGACGGCCTGCAACTCGCTGTCATGAGCCGATTGTCTGGCCAACTGATCGGCGACTTGTATGTGCGGTGCGACGCCGAGACCTGCTGGATCGGCTATACCATCTCCCCCAAATATGCTCGTCAGGGACACGCCACAGAGGCCGTCACCGCCCTGATCGAGGAACTCACCTGGCGTGGTGTCCAATGCATCAAGGCTGGTGTGTCCCCTGACAACAAAGCGTCTATCAAGTTATTGACGAAGCTGGGCTTCCACCTGACGGACAGCAGTGACGATGAAGAAACCTACACTCTTCTATTGCAATCGTCATCCAGTCTCCCCCCGGGGATCAGGTTCGTGGCCAGACCGAATGGCTATCGATCGGCAGCACTGGTAGGGGACCAGAGGTCTGGCCGGTGGCAGAGGCGTGGTTGCAAAACGAGCCTGAAGAGCGGACCGTCGAAAACCTGATTGCCGCCACCGGGTTGAGCCGTCGCGAGGTGGAGACCGCTCTGGACTATTACGCCAACAACCAGGCAGAAATCGACGCAGAACTGGACAATATCCACGCAGCCCAGCACGATGCCCGTTTGGCTTGGGAACGACGGCAGGCACTTCGTGACTGAACTTGCATTGCTGTTGGACGAGCATTATCCGGACTCGTTAGCAACTCAACTAACCCGCCAGGGAGTCGATGCTGAAGTGGTGATCAGCCGCGAAGACCTGCGAGGACAGCCAGAGACCATGTCGTTCTAGCCGCTGCATCGAGGGAGAACCGCGTTGTGGTCACAGAGGACGTCAACACCTTCCCGGCTGCGATAAACCAGGTACCGGTACATAGCGGGGTTGTCTTCTGTGACTCCGAACGCTGGCCGCGTACCCCAAGCGGTCGTGTGCGGTTAGGAGAAGCACTTGCTGAATTCGCGACGAGGCCACCGTCGATCACTGAGTACCCAGGCTTCGTATGGTGGTTGTGAAACCTTGAGCATGAGTGCTGCTACTTCAGTTTTTCTTCAGTACGTGCGCTGTCGTGTTCCTGATGATCAGGCGGGTTGGCAGACAATGCTCCCGTTTGTCTCCATTACCTGAATGCCCCAATAGCATTTCAGCGGCAACCTTGCCTTTGTCCACCATCGGCTGCCAGACCGTCGTCAAACCCGCTTTCTCAGCCGAGGGAATATCGTCGAAACCAGTGACCGACAGGTCTTCTGGCACACGCAGGCCGCGCCGTGCCGCCACGGACAGCACGCCTTTGGCCAACGCGTCGCAAGTGCAGACGATAGCAGTCACCTGTGGGAAGTCTCGCAGAATCGCCTCTCCGCCAGCGCTTCCCGATTCGATGTCGGAAACAACCTGTTCAGTGACATGCACTATGCCACGGCCTTCAGTGACGCGGATGAACTCATCACGGAAACCGCGGACTCGTTCGCGTTGCACGGGATACGTGGCGCGCGCTAGGCGAGCGTCGTCAACATGCCCGTCGAACCGCTCGTCGGCAAGCCGGTGGCACAACACGCCCACCTCTGTGTGTCCGAGTGAGGCAATGTATCTGGCAGTCTCTGCAGACGCCGCCGTCTGGTCGACGCCAACCCAATCAGCCGTCAGGACATCGCGCGGTCCGTCGACGATCACCACTGGTTTGCGCCGCTGCAGCACAGCCTCAAGCGCCGGATGTTTGTCTGATATCGAATAGCAGATCACGGCGTCAACCGCCGCCAAGTTGATCTGATTCAGGCTTCTCGCATCGCCCTCAACCAATGGCATTAGCAGCAACGAGGTGGCGGCACGTTCACAGGCCAGCGCCACACCCTGCAGGAAAGACGCTGCTGCCTCGTCAAAAAACGCGTAGGGCAGCGAGTCTGTGGTGACGAGGCCTATCGCAGAGTTCTTCCCGGTGCGCAGTTTCTGGGCGGCCGGATTCGGGCCAGGGTACCCGAGTTCCTCAGCTGAGCGGAACACCCGGTCGAGCAGTTCGGGTGACAGATGTTCGGGCCTGTTGTAGGCGTTCGATACGGTCGTCCGGGATATGCCCAACGCATCGGCAATCGACTGCAGCGTGATCCTTTTCGACGCATCGCTTTGCATTGTCTCTCCCATCTGCGGCGCCGTGTTCTGCTGCGTTGCCAAGTACTGAGTCTACGACGGATTCGCTGCGGTGTCCCTGCTGATCTGCATTATCCTGGCGACGGTGGCAACTCTTGGCTCATGCGACAATGAACACACGACTCGATCACCGCCTAGAGCGGTTCGCCGAGAGAGATCATCTGCATCTCGGGAATCCTTGTTCCGGGCGCCTGAGTGACCAGGAAGAGCACCGCTTGGGCGACGTCCTCCGCAGTCAGAAACCGGGTGTCGTCCGCGTAGAACTCTGCATCGCGACCCCGGCCCATGGCGAACTGGGTCTTGACGGCCGCCGGTTCGATCACACTCACCTTGATTCCCTGAGGCTGCAACTCTCTGCGCAACGACCGGGAGAAGCCAACCTGCGCGTGTTTGGCGGCACAGTAGACGGACTCCCGCGGGAAGCCACGAATACCTGCCTGAGAGGCAATTTGGATCAAATGACCAGCTCCACGGCTGATCATATGCGGGATGGCCGCAATGCAGAAGAGGAACGTCGCCCGCATAGACGCGTCCATGATCTCGTCATACAGGGCCTCAGTCGCGTTCGTGATCACATCGTAGTGCCCGACTCCAGCATTGTTGACCACAATGTCGATGTGCCCAAAAGTGTCCAGCGCCAGCGCAATAGCCTGGTCGGCGACATCCATGTGACTGGCGTCGCCGGTCACATGAACGTACCGTCCACCAGCGATATCAACCTCTGCTGCTAACTTTCCATCTTTATCCGGGGTGCGGCTCACCCCTAGTACGTCCGCCCCTGCGCCCGCCAACGCCAGCACGGTGGCTCGCCCGATACCGCCGCTCGTACCGGTGACGACAGCCACTTGGCCCTCAAGTAACTTGCTCATAGTTCACTGCGCTCCAGAGCCACCGTCAACACTGAGCACATGGCCGATCACCTGGTCAGCCTCGGCGGAGGCGAGATACACCACGGCTGCGGCAATCTCTTCCGGATTCGTGATCCGGGGTGACACACCCCTACCCAGGATAGACGCGGCGACCTCGGGAATTTGCATGGCTGGAGATGTCATGTCCGTCCATGACGCACCCGGTGCGACAGCGTTGACCTGGATACCCAAAGGCCCCCACTCGACAGCCAGATCGCGTGTTAACTGAATGAGACCTCCCTTGGTGGCACCGTACACCGCGTGCTCGGCATAGCCTTTAATGCCGGCATCAGATGCGATATTGATGATCTTCCCGTGCCCCGCTTCCAGCATGTCTTTGGCGACAGCTTGCGCGCAGAAGAACGGTGCCCGCAAGTTCACGGCGTTCAGCCGCTCCCAAGTTTCCAGCGTCACGTCGACCGACGGCTCTGTCCGGTTGATGCCGGCATTGTTGACGAGGATATCGACAGCACCTAGTTCGGCCTTCACCTTTGCAAACGCCGGTGCAATGCTGGCAACATCGGATACGTCTAGTTCCTGCACGACGGCCACCCCACCTTTGCTTCGTATTGCTTCGGCGGTTTCTTCCATTTTCTCGGTTTCGAGGCCGACCAGTGCCACAGTTGCACCCGCGTCCGCCAAACCAATGGCGATAGCCTTGCCAAGCCCACGAGCAGCGCCTGTCACGACCGCTGTTCTTCCTGATAGATCAAACATGATGCTCCTTCCTATTTTGATGAGTTGTATTCCATGCTGACCAGCGCTGCTTCCGCGCATAGCTGGTCTTGTTCTGCTGAACCGCCGGAGACCCCGATGCCCCCGGTGAGCGTTCCTCCGAAAAACAGAGGCAGCCCGCCACCCGAGAAGACGAACCGCGAGTCTATCGCCTGCAAGGCGTACCCACTTTGCCCTGGCTGGGCGACGCTATCCATATCTTTGGACGGACGTCCGAAAGCGACTGCGCTATACGCTTTACCCTGGGAGATCGCGCTAGATGCGAGTTGGGTGCCGTCCATCCGTGAGAAGGCGACGACATTGCCGCCATCATCAACCACGGTGGTGGAGATGTGAATGCCGAGTTCAGCAGCCTTCTGCTCCGCTGCCGTTGTGAGCGCGCGAGCTGTTTCTAGACGGTTGTTCATTCTTCTCCTATCTGATCTTCCGCAGACGTTCTTGCCTGACGAACATGAATACGACGATCAATATGATGGCTCCCTGCACTGCTGCTTGGGGGTTGGCTGGCACACCAATCAGGGTCATGATATTTGTTAACACGCCAAGTATCAGGACGCCTATGATCGTCTTGCCCACACCACCGGATCCGCCGAACAAGCTTGTACCACCAACGACGACTGGAGCCATTGACATGCTGAGCGAGGTGATGCTGCCGATAGACGGCTCAGCGTTGCCATACCGATTGATGTATAGCATGGCCCCGATGGCGGCGCAAACACCTGCGAACGCGTAGACGAATATCAACACTCGGTTTATCGGCACACCGCCTATACGTGCAGCTCGCTGGTTACCACCGATGGCGTAAATATAACTGCCATATCTCATCCGACGTGCGATGAACAAGGCAACCAGCGCCACAACAGCCCAAACTATGACCACCGACGGTATGAGATTGAACAGCCGGTCCTGGCCGAAGAGCAACCCGACGTGGTGGTGGTCATCGATGGAGAAGCCTTGCGACACCACATACGCCAACCCCATCGCCACTTGCATCATTCCGAGAGTGGCAATGAACGGTGGCACCCGGCCCCACGACACCAACATACCGTTGACCATGCCAGCGAGCGCTCCCACGCCAACGCCGATCAACAGTGACGGGAAGAATCCGAAACCCTGGAACGTCAGCATCATCACCGCTGTCAGTGCCGTGATGGAGCCCAGCGACAAATCGATCCCAGCGGTCAGGATGATCAGTGTCTGACCGACGGCCAACACGCCCAGGACACTGTTCTGGGCCAGTACGTTGATGATGTTCCTAGGGGTTAGGAATGCCTCATGGGACAGCAAATGAGCGGCAACGGCCAAAATCACCAGCATGATTAGCAACAGATTGTTGCTGACGATTTCGCGGAGACGGATGGATTTCTTCGGTGTCTCAATCGTAGTGACTGCTTGCGTGTCCATCATCGTATCCTCCCCAGAATTCCTCGAATCACGACAGCGATCCACAAGACGGATCCGATGACACAGAACGCCCAGAACGGGTCTGCGTTGTTCGAGTCGAGGATGTTCCTAAGCATGGTGACGAACACCACACCAGCTATGGCACCTGTGAAACGACCCTCACCGCCAAACAGGCTGACACCACCCAACACCACAGCGGCGATCGTCTGCATCTCGTAGCCATTACCCGAGGTCGGCATCGCCACGCCGTTTCGGGCCAGGCTGAGCAGCCCGGCCACAGCGCCGCAAACACCTGAAATAACATATACCAAGACCAGTATCCGCTTGGTGTTGATGCCCGACACGCGAGCGGCTTCCCGGTTTCCCCCGACCGCGTAGATACTGGTGCCCGTCCGCGTCATCACCAGAAGAAGCCACACGAGCGCCGCAATCACCAGCCAGATCGACCAATGTGCCCACCCGTAGCCCACAACTGTGATCGGCGAGTCAATAGCCCTGACAGATGACCCGCTAGTGACTGTCAAAGCAAGACCACGACATACCGCCATCATTGCGAACGTCACGATGAAAGGCGGTAGCTCCGCGTATGCCACGATCAACCCTGCCACCATACCAATGACCACACCGGCGGCCAGCGTCGTGGCGACCGAGCCGAACACACCGAATGGCATCGAAATACCTGCCACCATAGCCATCAACGCCATATTGGCGCCAACAGACAAATCGATGCCGCCCGTCAAAACCACCACGAACTGCCCGATCGCCAGTACTCCGATAATAGCTGACTGCTCGACAATGTTCGACAGGTTGCTCGGAGAAATGAACAGCGAACCCTTTAGCGCCACACCAACAATAGCGAGCAGAATCAGAAGGAACCAGACCATGTTGTCGATCACGAAACGCCGCTGACTTGCCGTCGTCCTTATTGCAGGCTTCAACTCCTGGACCATCGCAGTCATCGTCCGCCTCCCACAATCGCAAGCTCCTCCATCGGCGGGATGGCAAGGTCCAGTATCTCCTCCTGGGTCGCGCTATGCGGATCGACCTCGCCGCGAATCCGACCGACTGACATCACCAGAATTCTGTCCGATATTGACATGATCTCCGGCAATTCGGATGAGATCACCATCACGCCTATGCCCTTCTTCTTCAATTGCCCGATGATGTTGTAGATTTCCTGTTTCGCACCGACGTCGACGCCCACAGTCGGTTCGTCCAAAATCAGCAGCTTGCAGTCTGATGCGAGACACCGTGCCAGAACCACTTTTTGTTGATTTCCACCTGAGAGGTTGGCGACCGAATCCCTGAGATCGGGCACCTTGATCGCCAGCTCTCCGGCAAGATCACGCACGCGTGCGTACATTGACTTAAAAGCGAGAACACCCAAATGCGACATCCTTCGCACCAGCGAAAGCGCCACATTGTCACGCACTGGGAGCAGAGCGATGATGCCATCGGCCCGTCTGTCCTCTGGCACCATCGCCAAACCAAGCCCCATTGCCCGAGCTGGGCTGGAAATGCGTCGCGGCACTCCGTCGATACGGATCACGCCGGAGTCGATGGCGTCCAACCCCATGACAGCCCGGGCGAGCTCGGTGCGTCCGGCGCCGACCAGACCGGCGATCCCCAGCACCTCTCCCTTGTGAATCGACAAAGAAACGTCATACAGGCGGCCTTTGGACGACACATGCTCCACAGACAGCACCTCGTCACCGTGAAGACTGACCTCGTCCCGGCGGTAGCTCTGCACATCTTGTCCCACCATCCAGCGGATGAGTTGCGGCTGATCGATCTTAGACACGTCGGCAGTTGCGACGAAGTGGCCGTCCCTAAGCACGGTCACCCGGTCCCCTATCCGGAAGATCTCCTCCAGCCGGTGAGAAATGTAGATAACAGCAATCCCCCGCCCGGTCAGCCGCCTGATAACAGCGAAGAGCTCTTCCAGTTCGGCACCGCCTAACACAGCGGAAGGCTCATCCATGATGAGTATTTTGCCGCCCAAAGACAAAGCCCGAGCTGTGGCGGTGAGCTGTTGCAACGAGATGCCAAGCTCGTCGACCCGGGATTTCGGTGAGAAACTGACGCCGAGCACGTCGACCAGACGCTGTGCCTCATCTATCATGGCCCGCTTGTTCAGTCTGCCGTGTTTGGTGACTATCTCGTGACCGAGGAAGATGTTCTCAGCTACTGTCAACTGCGGCACCAGATTGAGGTCCTGGTAGATGACGGAGATGCCAGCATCCCGACGCTGCTTGATACTGGCCGTCGTCAGATCCTTGCCGAAACATTCGACAATGCCGCTGTCCGGCCTGACCGCACCAGACAGGATTTTGATCAGCGTGGACTTCCCCGCGCCGTTCTCGCCCACGAGGCAATGCACCTCCCCGGGATACAGATCGATATCAACCCCCGACAAAGCTGTTACTCCGGAATAGCGCTTGACCAGGCCAGTTGCCTTGAGCACGCACTGCGCCGGGCTGAACTCATCCACGACAGATTCCTTCCTGACTGTGCTGGTCTCCCGGCTTGCCGGTGAAGACAAACCGGGAGACCGCATGGCTCACCGATTGGCGAACTTCGCGCCAGCGGCTTGCAGATCAGCGTACTGGGCTTTGGCGTCAGCCAGGCCCTGGGCGGTGATGCTCTCGAAGCACGCGAACGGCTTGTCAGGAGCAGTTGGTACCGTCTTACCAGCCAGGATATCTTGCACATATGGCAAGATGATCGGGCCGAAGTACGGGGTGTTGGTGCAGACGGTGGCGAACACACCATCGGCAACCTGTTGGATAGCTTCGACCTGGCCGTCTTTCGAGATAATGCGGCCGAGTAGTTCATTACGGCCGGCATTCTGTATGGCCTTCAGAGCGCCGAGACCCATCTCGTCGTTCTGCGCCCAAACCATGTCGATCTGACCTGCTGGGAATCGCGACAGATAGTCTTCCATGATCGTCATACCGGGGGCACGCTTGTTCTGGCCGTCTTGGGCGTCCAAAATCTTGATATCGGGGTACTGGTCGATGACGGCCTTGAAACCCTTATCCATGGCGACCTGCGGCGACGAGCCGATCACGCCGACCAATTCGACGATATTGCCCTTGGGCGAACCGTTCACCTTGGTGAGTAGGTTGACGGCAGCCTGCCCCAGTTTGGTGCCCATATCTTCCCAGTTCTGGGTGATCAGCACTTTGTACATTGGGGACGATCCGGGGTCGACGCCGAGAGAGCGGTCAGCCACGATCAGAGGTATTCCAGCGTCCTGAGCCAGCTTGGCGATGGGCGTCGCCGCCTCAGCTTCCGCAGGTTCTACGACGAGAATGTCAGGCTTCTGCTGAAGCATGTTCTGCACCTGCTCGACCTGGCGGGCTTGGTCTTCATCGGCTTGCTGGTAGATGACCTTATAGCCGGCTCCTTCCAGAGTCGACAGGATGGATTGGGTGTTCTCTGAACGCCAATCGTTTTCCAGGCCTTCCTGGGAAAAGGCGACCACGTAGCCGTTAGGCGACACAGTCGGCGTGAACACGCTGCCGGTCCCCGAGGGAGAACCTGGGGAGCAGGCGGACAGCGAGATGATGAGTGCCGCAACTGGCAACAGAGTGGCCAGCGAACGACGATGATGCATGATCGGAACTCCTTTCGTTGGAGGGTGAGCATCTTTACCCACTGTTCGGAAGCCTATCATTATGTGTATTGATTCACAAGTACGCTAGCCAGATACACAAGCGCTATCGATTACGTGGCATCGCGTTGATCATCCAAGATAGTGTATTGATACACAAGATATTGAGCCTCATCATCACGCACTTGCGCTGCTGTTGTGATGTACTCCTCGACGTGCGTGGGTGCAAGAGACCGGCCCAAGCCGACCGTGGATGGACTCGGCCCGATTGCCGTGGACTGTAGATCAGCCAATGCCCCAGGTCGCTTGCCGAGGATGTTATTGCCTGTCGCTTTGACATCGATTTGGGGGCGGTGTTCCAACGCACAGATATTCCATATGCCAATTACCAGTGACGCCTGATCCTTGTGGCCTGCGATTCTACTTGAGCAGACGAGACAAACGGCGGTCGGCCAGGACGCGACCATCGGTCTGGCAGGCCGGGCAGTACTGGAGCGACGAGTCGGCGAAGCTGACCTCAGCTATTGTGCCGCCACAACGCGGACAAGGCTGACCGGCGCGAGCATGGACCTGTAAGCCGGCTTTCTTCTCTGCCTTGAGTTCGCCGGTGCCCAGTCCGTCTGCCTGGTCGATCGCCTTGCGTAGGGTGGACTTAATCGACTCGAACAACACCACACGATCCTCTGCTTGGAGACGACCAGCGGCAGCGAACGGGCTCAGCCGGGCTTCCCACAAGATCTCGTCTGAGTAGGCATTGCCGATGCCAGCGATATTGTGCTGGTCGCGCAGCACACCCTTGATCTGGGAGCCACCGGCGCGGTCGAGAATCGCGTCCAACACAGCCGGCGTGAACGCGTCGTCAAGTGGTTCCGGGCCAAGACTGGTGATGCCTGGCACATCCATCAGATCGTCCACCAAGTAGACCGCCAAGCGCTGCCGGGTCCCGGCCTCCGTCAGATCGAATCCGCTTCCGTCCGTCAAAACAAGCCGAAACGCCAACGGGCCTCGGCTCGGACGGGCTGGCGATGCCGGTATGTCCTCGCGCCAACGCAGCCACCCAGCCTTTGCCAGGTGTATCACCATCCACCCGTCACCAAGCCCGACGCCTATGAACTTACCGCGACGCGCGACCGACTCAATCCGTCGTCCAACCAAGTCCTGCGGCGCGATGCCCACCGTCTTCAAGACGGCAAACGAGACGACCTCTGCGCGTTCGACGACCCCGCCGACCGCGCGTCGAGCCAGGAAACGACACAGCGCCTCAACCTCTGGCAGTTCAGGCATGGCACCCTTTCTCGATCGATGAATCCCACTGTACTTCGCTCGAATTGACAACAGCTAGTGCGCCCTTTGATGATCAGGATTCACATTTCAACCCAAGCGCCATGTTCTGAGCAATCACCAACGCTCAAGCAGAGTTGTGTCAGTGGATCCATCGATTTTGACGTCATACTTCTACCTCAACGTCGTCAACCGTCTCAATGTCGTCGACAAATTCGACTTTTGACGCTCTCGCGATGACCCATCGCGACCACACCTCATAGACTGAGTTTGTGGACGATGAACACCTCACACCCGAGCAATTGGCGCAGGCATTGGACGCCATCACCTCAATGCTGGGCAAACTCGTCAAGTCAAAAGCAACACTGGAGGCGAAAGGCAGAATCCGTCCGGGCTCGGGACAGCAGACGCTGATCGACCGGCGGATTGCCGCCCTCACGATCTGCCAGTTGTTGATCCGCCAGGAAATGAAGTGAGCTCATGGTCAAACTGTTATTCGTCATCCTGCTGGAGAAGCACCGTCCATTCGACGACGCAGTCATCGCCCGGCACGTTGAGTACTTAAGGGATCTCGACGCCAACGGACAATTGGTGCTCTGCGGCCCGTTCACCGATCATCCCGGCGGGATGGTCATCATCCGGGCTGCTGACTACGCAGAAGCCGAGGCCATCTGCAGGGCCGATCCCTTTGTTGCCGAAGGTTTCGAGACGTATGCCATCAGGACGCTCGAGGTGGCTGACGAAGAGTCCGGGTATTGATCGCCGCCGATGAACTTACCGCGACGCACGGCTGACTCGATCCGTCGTCCCACCAAGTCTTAAGGCGCGATACCCGCCGTCTTCAAGACAGCAAACGAGACAACCTCTGCGCGTTCGACGACCTTGCCGACGGCATGGCCAGCCAGAAATCGACACAGAACCTCAACCTCTGGCAACTCAGGCATGGCACCCTTTCACGGTCGATGACGTCACTGTGCGTCTACCAACAAGTCCTCGATGGGCTAGTGCGCCGTATCAGAAATGGGTTCACATCGGGCGTTCCGGGCGGGATGCATGGCTACCTCGCCACATGTGGCAGAGCACAGGTGCGAGGAAGGAGCGATAGGGTGCTATCGCTCCTGACGAGAACGCAGTCCAAGCGCCCGATCCAGGGCGATCCACTGGCAAGCTATTTGTGATACGGTGCACTAGACCAGCGGGCTGGCACCTAATGGCACAAGCGCCGGAATGGCCGGCCGGCTGGAGATCACCGAATCGCCACCGTTATTGATCGCAGCCAAAACCTCGGTGACATGGGCGGCCAACTCGCCACCGGCTCGCGGCATCCGCCCCGCACCGAAACTGGCCCACATCTCAATGGCGCCAACACCACGGCCCAGGCCGACGTAACCGGCAGATGGCGCCAGCTCATGTTCGTCACCGTCAGCGGTGATCAGGCTGCCGCGTTCCTCGAACATGTTGGGATCAGGTAGGCGAAGCGTCCCGCCAGTACCGTAGATCTCAAGCCCCGTCAACCCGGCGAACGTCTCAAAGCTCAGCGACACAGTGCTCAGAACACCGCTGGCGTGTTCCAGGATGGCTGTGGCAAAGGTCGGTACTTCGACATGAAGAGGCGTTCCCTTGAGTGGGCCAGAGCCGACCACTCTGGCGCGGTTGGTCGTCCGCACACAAGCATGAACGGACACCACGGGCCCGAGGTGGACGACCAGTGCTGTGACGTAGTACGGGCCCATGTCAAGGACTGGACCACCGCCTGGCTCATAGAAAAACTGCGGGTTCGGATGCCACGGTTCAGGCCCAGGCCCGCCCCACAAGGCGGTGGCAGCGAACGGCTCCCCGATCAGCCCGTCCGCCAGCGCTTTAGCCGTGGTCTGCAAACCGGTGCCGAGGAAGGTGTCGGGTGCGCAGCCTATCGCCACTCCGGCCGCGTCGGCAGCCTGGAGCAAGTCGCGGGCCTCGGCGGGTGTCGCGGCCAACGGCTTCTCGGTGTAGACATGCTTGCCTGCGGCGATGGCGGCGCCGTTCAGCCCGGCATGGGCCAGTGGTGGCGCCAGGTCGACGACGACGTCGATCGCCGGATCGGCAAGCAACTCTTCGACCGTACAAGCCCGGGTATCCCGCCCGGCGACGGCGACCGCCGCATGTTCCAAGTGGGCAGCAGCAACGGCCGACACCCGCACCTGGGGCAGGGAGTCGAAGGTGTCCAGGTACTGCCCGAGGATATCCCCGGCGCCGATAATCCCGATGTTCAGATTAGTCATGGTACTGATTGCTCCAGTTCGTGTTAGCTTCACTTTTCCAGTGACGATCTGGCGCGCCCACCAGTTAGGTGAAACGCCAAGATCAAATATAGACGCCCACGAGCACGATCCCCTGGCAACGGCGGGCCGATGACGACTAGACGATCTTGCGACTTGTGCAATGTCTACGATCGGACAACGGACCAACCTCCCATGGCACTATTGGGCCGCTTGTCGGCAGAGTGATTCGCACGGCAATCAGTTCGACAACAACCGGAGTGGCATACCGGGTACTGTCGTCAGCATCTCGCCCGGCATTATTGGTCACAACGTCACCATACCGTCACCAAGCAAACAGAGGCGACCGCGCTGGGGACGTTACGTACCTGGGGACGGACGTTTTGGCTTCCAAACCACTCACCTACCGAACCGTAGGTGCCACTTGGGGACGGTAAAGTTGCATTCCGTCCATCAGGGCGCATTGATGTATCAGCGCAGCCCGCAGATTGTGATTGGGCGCCGTCCTATACCACCCCCCACGGCCGCAAAAGTCGACTTACGCGACACCAACCGCAAGAACTCCCCACCAAAAACAGAAGCATACCGCCAAAACCACCCCTCATAGTCGCAAATCGACTTACGCGACACCAGTCGTAACCAACTGCACGAAAGCGCACAGTTGTGTAGCCGCTAACTGTTGGATTGTTCAGGCCGCGTGATCGGATGCTCCCACAGCGCGACGGTGCTGTTCAAGTTGTCGTACCGATACGGTTTCACCTCGCCGGTCGGCTCATAGCCCAAAGCCCGCCAGAATGGTTCGGCCTGGTCAGCATTGGTTTCGACGATGCCCAGGCGCAGACGCGTGGCAGCGGATTCCTGGACGACGCGCTGGATGACGACGTCGTGGAGTCGTCGCCCCGCACCACAGCGCTGACGGTCAGCGCGGACGACGAGCAAACCGAGGAATACGTAAGACTCATCGGGATAGCCCAACAGGAAGTCCGCGAAAGCCACCATCAGGCCGTCGTCCCAAGCCGCGATGTCACGCTTGCCTGACGCATCGAAGTCGGGCGGCACCTGAAGCAAGGTTGAAAGGGCATCGGACGCGCCAGGCGGCAGGCCCGTCACGCGCTGCGAATAGTCGGGCACCGTCTCCAGCAGCACTTGCAGGTCATCGACGTCATCGAGCCCCACGTCGCGCACGTCAAAACTCACACGACAAGCCTAGCCCAGTTAGGCGGCCTTCCCCGCGGCCAAAATCTGAGCCCACGGCCAAACTGCCGTATGCCATCACGTTGAGGACGTCACCCACTTGAGGACGAGTCTATCTTGTGACGCGCCTATGGCGGCGGGCTTAGTTGACACCTGAGCACCTGCTATGCATAATGATATACGTTAATTTCATACCGTTTAACATTACTATCTGAGACGAGACACCCCGTCTCACAACTTGAGGAGACTCACATGGAAAAGCTGACCAAGTATGCCCGCATCGCCGACAAAGCTCTGTCGGTCATACGCGTGATCCTACTGGTAGCCGCAGCTATCTCATTGGTGGCCTTGGCTCTTGGCATCGGGCTTGCGTCGCCACTGGTGGACTACATCCACCGCTCACCGGACAATTTCTGGACGCTAACCAGTGGTGTGATCCAGCTCAAGCTCACAGGCGCCGTCCTGGTTTTGACGACCGGTGGCGTTCGCTCGATGCTCGCGTCCTTCCTTCTAGTGCTGGCAATGCTGCTTGCAATCTCGCTTCGGCTGATCCACCACCTCAAAGGTCTCATGGCCGAAATGCAGGACGGACGCCCATTCACGCCCAAGTCGACATCCAGCGTGCGTCGCATTGGCGGCCTGATCATCGTGTACGCCTTTGTGACACCGATCGCATCGATGATTCCATCTCTTTTCATGATGAATACGCTGCAATTGCCCGCCGGTATACAACTCAACCCGCAATACGCCGTGAACGGACTGGCGCTTGTGGCAGGCTTGTTAACGCTGCTGCTCTCGCTCGTATTCGACTACGGCGCGCAACTCCAGCGACAATCCGACGAGACATTGTGAGGTTGTATGACCATAATCCTGCGTCTCGACCGCGTCATGGCCGACCGCAAAATCTCCCTGAAAAACCTCGCCGAACAGATCGGCATCGCTAACGTGAACCTCAGCAACATCAAGACGGGCAAGATCAGCGCCATCAGGTTCAGCACTCTTGATGCGATCTGCGATGTGTTGGACTGTCAGCCCGGCGACATCTTGGAGTTCCAACGTCCGTCTCATGATGCGACTACCTAAGTGACTGTTGAAGTATCATGCTTCGGCTGCAAGCGCGCCAGATATGGCTGAGCGGACGCACCGGAGCTGGCGATCAGTGCACCCCACTGGTGCTTGCTAACACCCACATGTGCGTCCATATCCAATACTGTGGCTAACAAATTGCTAAGTTACAGGTGACTAAGTTACATGTGGCTAAGTTACAAAACGATAAGACATGGATCATCTGGTCACCGCTCCAGACTGTGGTGTCACGCGTCTCAGCGACATCAAGACCGGTGGTGCGCCGCGTTCAACCTGGCACAGGCTCCAGCAGGCCCCGCAAAGCATCGATGTCATGATGTCACACCAGAACTCACCCGCCAAACCCAGGGGCCAGCGGTTTGTGCGAAAATTGCCAGAGTGAGCTTTGTCGTTGCTTTTGGCTTGCTGACGGTGGACCACATCCTGACCGTTGCTGACGTCCCGCAGGCCAACCAGAAGATCGTCGCCCTCGACTCGACGTTGGATTTCGGCGGTCCAGCGGCGAACGCGGCTGCCACGGCCCGGGTGCTCGGCAAGCCGACACGCTTGGTGACGGCCGTGGGCTCGGGATTGTTGACGGACTACTCGTTGGGACGTCTGCAAGCCTTGGGCGTCGACACGATAGATCTATTGGCGGACGAACCAGGCGAGCCGTCAATATCCACCGTAATGGTGACGCAGTCGACTGGCGACAGAACCGTCGTGTCGCACAACGCGCTGGCGGTGCGGGGCAACCTGCCTCTGACGGGGCACGAGTTGGACGGCGTCGCAGTACTACTTGTAGACGGCCACCATATGCCAACCGCAATTCGACTATGCCAGACGGCGCGGGAACGCGGCATCTGTGTGATTTTCGACGGCGGCAGTTGGAAGGACGGCACAGATCAACTGCTTCCTCTCGTCGATATCGCTGCGATTTCGCAGGACTTCTGCCCGCCCGGCGCGGCCGACCCACTGTCCTACATCGCATCCGCTGGTTGTCGGCGAGTGATCCAGACGCGCGGCGCCCAGCCCGTCAAGGTGCTGGACGACGGACAGTTGGACGAGGTGGAGGTGCCGCCAGTCGATGTGGTTGACACGCTTGGAGCGGGCGACGTCTTCCACGGAGCGCTGGCCTACTTTGTGGCCAGCAATGCCGATTCGCTCGTCCAAAACGTCCGCCAAGCAGTCGCGGTGGCCTCGCAGTCGTGTCGCTACAAAGGCGCGCACGGCTGGTACGCGCCAAACGAGCATCGTCAGGATTCTTGAGGTGGCAAACGAGAAATCCGGGGGTTAGCTGGTCAGACGGAGATGACGGCCAGGGACGCTTTGGTGTCCTTGCCGCTGATGTGATAGCCGACCGCCACCGCCGTGCCGTCCGGGGCTGGCACCACCGCTGTCACGGAGCTGAGGGCATCAGAACCAGCCTCAGTCACCGCCCCCATGGTGGGAGTCTGGATGTCTGTGGCGAACTCTGCCTCGGGGGTGCCTCCCGGCAGAAACTGACTGGTGCCGACCATGACGACCGTGCCGGACGGCATGACGGCCACTGAGTTGTACGTCGCTTTTCCAGTCACCGTGAACCCCCCGCAGTTCGGCATCGTGCGCGTGCCGGTGCCCGCGAACAGACAATGGATACCAACTTGCGGATTGCCTGTTGAGGCTCCCATGCCCCCAGCCCTGTATGCGGCGAAATCTCCGTCAGCCGAACTGCTCGAGCCGACAGCTATCACAGAACCAAGACCCTGCCAGTCTTGGGACGACGGCGTCAGAACAACTCCATTGAATTGGTCGCCGCCGCTGCCGCCATAGGCGAAACCCCAAGACAACGCCCCATCCGCGGATAGTTGCGCAATCACCGCGTTCGCGGCTTGGTGCAGGGACGGGAAGTCGCCGTCCGGCGAGTCGGACTGTCCCACCACCACGAGCGAGCCGTCGGGACTTGGGGCCACAGAGCTGAACGAGTCATTCCCGCTGCCACCATAGGTTTTCGACCAGACGATCGACCCGTCACCAGACAGCGTCGCCGCCATCGCGTCGCAGCCCCCGTGGCTGACCGGGACATCCCCATTGGGTGACGTCGTCGATCCCGCCACCACCATATCGCCGTCAGCCAACATCGCCAGCGACGAGAATGTGTCATCCCCGCTGCCCCCGTAGGTTTTTGACCAGACGATGGCGCCGTCCCCCGCCAACTTCACCACCACAGCGTCGGACTTACCGCCATGCCGCATCGGAAAATCCCCCTTGACCGACGAGGTGTCACCGGCGGCGAAGATGCTGCCGTCTGCTGCGACGGCCACCGCATGAAAGGCGTCTTTGCCGGCACCGCCCATTGTTTTTGCCCACACGATCTCGCCGCCAGAACTGAACTTGACGATCAGTGCGTCCTGCCCAGCATGACGTCTGGGAAACTCACCATTCTTCGAGTCTGTCTTGCCGACTGCGATGATGCTACCGTCCGGGGCCACCGCTACCGCCTCGAACTCGCTATGACCTGTGCCTCCGAAATCCTTGGACCACACCAGTTCCGGTCCGCCAATTATCTCGGGAGGAGCGGGTTCGACCACGACCGTTGGACTGGCGACCCCTGGCGCCGGCAAGCTGCGATTGGCGTATATAACCGCCGTCACCACCAACGCTAACCCGACAACCGCAGCCAACGCCGTCCAAACATTGCGCCGACGTTTGACTGTGGACGGCATCCCCTCGGCTGCAACCGGTACTACCGACACAGGTTGTGACTCGGCATCGGCTGGTACCGCAACCGGCATTGCTGGCACAGGAGCTGACGCGGCCTGGCGTGCCTGGACGGCCTGGCGTCTGGCCACTACCAGGCTGACGTTCGGATCGCCCAGGCCGTCCAGCCAAGCCAACAACTCGTCAGAGGCATTCGGATGGCCTGCCACCAAATGCCGCAGTTGGGGGTGATCCCTGGCGATGGCGTCGAGACCCGCCGATGATGTCTGGCGATCGGAGACAGCTGACAAGGCCGTGTTGAAGTCAGTCAGATCAGCCATCATCGCACTCCTGAACGTTGTGGATCATTTCAAGTGTCACTCACCATCCTTCGGTGAGTGTAACACCGTTCACGGCATCACCAAGATAATGGCCCGTCTCAGGACACCGCGAAATCACCCCACCGCGCACGAGCCGAGTATGAACGGACTGGCATGGGATGATTGCGCGAAGTAGCACTGCCGCATAGACTCCGTCTGAGGCGAGCTAGTGGTTTTCCCCATGCCTGACGACGAAGCCATAGTGCGGCATATCGACGCCCCGGTAATGGACCATGAAACGACACCGGATCGTCATGCCCAAGCGGATGGCCACATTCATGGACGCCAGGTTGGTGTCGCGAATCTTGGCATTCACATCGTCCGTCCCCAACTCGCTGAACGCCAGATCACGGCAGGCTCGCGCCGCCTCCGTCGCAAAACCCTGGTGCCAGAACCGGCGGTTGAACAGGTAGCCCACCTCAAGGCGTTGGATCCCGTCGATGTCCTGCCAGGTCAGCCCACATTGCCCTATCACCTCGCCTGTCTGCTTGTGGACGACGGCCCAGAGCCCATATCCCAATTCCTCGTAACGGCGCAACTGACTGGCAATCCAGGCGTCCACCTCGGCATCCGAGAACGGACCCTCATACGCATACATCGTCTCAGCGTCCTGCATGATCGCACACAACGCCGAACGATCGTCCCAAGTCATTTCACGCATGACAAGCCGATTAGTGCAAGGCGGCATCAGTTTCACAGTCCCCAGCATACCCAACACTGCTTACCCTTTCCTGGTTACCACCGCTGGGGGACGGACGTCACGAAGTCTGCCGATTGACTTATGCTCGCTTATGTGCTGACGTGACGGGAAGGCTGGATCGAAGATCACGATGCAAACGGTTGTTGACGTGTGGCCGACAAGGACTATGCTGGTCTGCGATGTTGATTCCGGAGCGTGAAGGGGCGGCGAAATGAGTGTACAAACTAGCGGCAGGCGCAAGGCTGGCATCGCGGTAGTCGGCGCTCTACTGGGGTGCACTCTGGTGGCCGGCGCCTTGGTCGGTCAGTCGACGGCCGCCAAGGCCCTGCAGCCCCAAGCCGCTGCCGCTCTGCAACAGGCAGGTATCACAGGGGTCGACGTCACCTTCAAAGGACGCGAGGCGTACCTGAATGGGGACGGCAAGAGCCCGGCCGAACTAGACCAGGCCAAGCAAGTGGTCGAGTCGGTCAACGGAGTGCGCTGGGCCAAGATCTCCGGCACTAACGTGAATCCGTCACCAAGTTCTGTCAACTCATCGTCGATCTCGCTCAGCCCGGAGCGAACGATCGCAGTGACCACCACACCTGGCCAAGCCCAAACGGTCACGGTCACACCCACGTCTGACTCGGAACAGACAATCCCTGTGACAGTATCTCCCTCAACCACGCCAACCAGCAGCGAAACGGGCACGATCACTATTCTGACCGATGCGGACAAGGCGAAGATCAACTCGACAGTGCTCCAGTTCGGCAATGGCTCATACGCACTCAGCGCCAAGGCGAGGCTGCAACTGGACACCATCATCCCGCTGCTGAAAAACGATCCGACCGCCAAGCTCAGGATCGACGGTTTCGTATCGCTGCCGCACCCGGCGGGGAAGGCTGTAGGGGATTCCAAGCGGCGGGCCCAGGCCGTGGCCGACTACCTAACCGCCCATGGTATCAAAGCGTCGCAATTGATCGTCCGGGGACGCGGTGGCACCGACCCCGCGGCGTCCAACAGCACCACCGCTGGGCAATCCGCCAACCGTCGCGTCACACTGACAATCGTCTAGGGAACACTAAGGAGAAAATGAGATGTCTTGGTTCACAACAGGTGAGATCCTGATCTGGCTGATCCTGGCTGCCGTGCTCGGCTTCATTCTGGGTTGGTTAGTGCATTGGCTCATCAGCTCACGCAAGACGGACGCCGAACTGCAGCAACTACGAAATGAGAATGCTTCTCAACACGAGACGATCGCCTCGCTGCAAGATCGGCTAGACAACTGTCAGAAGTCCGCCAGGAAGCCAACTCCGGTGAAATCTCCAGCCCGGCCAACCTCGAAGGAAGAAGCGGTGGCGCTGGTGGACGACATCGCCGCCCGCACCGCCGGTGACGAGCCAGCGCCGGAAGACGACTTGCGCGAAGTCCACGGCATCGGCGAGGTCATCTCCAAGATGCTCTACGAGATGAAGATCACCAGCTTCAGGCAGATCGCCCGGTTCAACGCCGATGATGTCGCCACGATCGAGAAGGCGTTGGAGTTCTTCCCTGACCGGATCGTGCGAGACGACTGGATGTCATCGGCCCGCCAGTTGCACATCGACAAGTACGGTTACGACCCCTGCGAGTGATCGTCCGACCCATCCGCCACATACTCGACCCAGGCGTAGCTCTTCTGCTGCTGGATCGTCTGTGACATGAATTGGTAGACGGCGTCTCGTGTGACCCCCTTGGGATCGTCAGCACCCACCCACAGCGAAGGATCGAACTGCTGGCTGACGGTCGCAGTCATGTGCGGCGCCCGCGACTTGAAGACGGGGCGCTTGCGGTACGTCACCACCCAACTGAAGACTGGCGTGCTCGTCCGCACGGGATAGGTGAACGAGCGCGAGGAGAAGTCCCGCACGCCGTTGTAGTAGGGCCACTCGTGTGCCTCGGGGTAAATGGCCACCCGTCCGCCCCGCTTGATCTGTTCGTCCAGAAACTCCCGGAATGCGGCTTTGCCCTGTTCGGTGGTGTTCAGCGGCACGCCGCCCACCCATTCAACGAGCACACGCAGACCCCGCACCGACACTGCGGTCGGCCCGATCACCACCCACGCCCGCTTCGGGAAACACATCAGGTAGGGGATGACGGCGTCCAGCCAATGAGTGTGATTGCCGTACATGTAGCAACCCGGGGCTTGGCTCAAAGCCCGCCGGTTGACGAAGCGCAGCCCGTGTGCCTTGCCCATGATGAAGACGGGGATCGGCGCGATGATGTAGTAGACGAACGCCGACATCAGGCGCCATGCGATGTTGTGGTGGCCGTACCGGTACGTGTCGTCCACCACCACCGATTCGATGTGCTGCCCGGGGACACCGAAGTCGTCGTCACTTGAGTTGTGGACGGTATACGTGTCGCCTGCCCTCATGACGCATATCCTTTCCGGCTGGCGCCGCGCGGCGCCGGATCGCTGAATGAACTCTACACGTCACTTGCTTGACGCCCCGGATCCTCATCGTCGGCCAGCGCCCCGTCCCCAGTGTCGAGCAACGGCAACGACCGCAGAGAGTGTTCGAGCTGCCAGTTGACGAAGTCGCCTATCACACGATGCGCCATCTCGCTGTCGGATTGGGTGACGCCCCTTGTCGACGGCCAATCCCCCGCCATTAATGCACCGAGCAACGTCCAGGTGGACGCTTCGAGACGTCTGGCCCCGGACGGACGGCACGATGGGCAGACCAGTCCGCCGGACGTCGCCGAGAACCATACTTGGGGGCACTCCGCACCGCACCGGGCACACACCGCCAACGCCGGGGCATACCCGGCGATGGCCAGCGATCGCAGCAGGAACGAATCCAGGATCAGTGCCGGTGGTCGCTTGCCGTCGCTGGTCCCCCGTCCCAGTGCATGCAGGGCGCCGACCAGCAGGCGGTATTGCCGCAACGCCGGATCACCCTCCTCGGCCACCAGCCGGTCCACCGTCTCAAGCATCACCTCGCCGGCCGTGAACCGGGCGTAGTCGTCGCGCAATGGCCGGGAGTAACCTGCCACCGTCTCCACCTGGGCGATGATGTCCAGGTTGCGTCCCCGCACGAACTGCACATCCACATGGCTGCACGGCTCCAGCCGTCCGCCGAATTTGCTTGACGGACGGCGCACCCCCCGGGCCACCGCCCGCACCTTGCCGTTGTACCGCGTCAGCAGCGTGACGATGCGGTCGGCCTCACCCAGCTTGTGGGTGCGCAGCACAACAGCGCGGTCACGATAAGTCGGCATACCACCATCATGCCCGCAATCGCACGTGGAATGCGGGATTCTTCATGCCGTCTTTCCAGCCACCCCACAGCAGAGCTTGAAATGCCCAAGGCATGCGTGGGTGGCTTGTGCTCCTTGATACAAGGCATTCCACGAACACTCATCTTCATTGAAATGTTGTCGCAATGCCACTTTGTCGTCGTCAAAAAGCACCTACGCTGCGGTAACTGAGTGCTTGGGACGTCAGAATTGCCGTCTCCAAGTTGGTAACGTCACCATCGCGACGGGCAGTACCGACTTGGGGACGGGAAAGTGACGTTTTGACTAGCATCGTCATTCATAGCGGCACCGCCTCTTTTAGAATCTCCCGATAACTGCGAAGTAGGCAACTCGGTCCAGTGCTATGGTCGATGGGTGACCAATGCGTTCGTCCGCCCAGCCAAGCATCCGCCGACACCACACCCGTCTGGCACCACTGTGCCCGGGTGGCCGCCAGATGCTGTGCCCCGACACATCGCAATTGTCATGGACGGGAACGGGCGGTGGGCCGAGCAGCGCGGACTGCCCCGCACAGAGGGCCACCGAGTCGGCGAGGCGGTGCTTTTCGACGTCATCGAGGGCGCCATCGAAGCCGGTGTGCGCTACCTCAGCGTTTACGCGTTCTCGACGGAGAACTGGCGACGCAGTCCTGACGAGGTGCGCTTCCTCATGGGTTACAGTCGCGACGTCATCCACCGTCGCCGCGACCAGCTGGACGCTCTCGGGGTGCGGGTGCGCTGGGCTGGACGACGTCCCCGTCTGTGGAAGTCCGTTATCAACGAGCTACAGGTGGCCGAAACCCAGACGGCCGATAACACCACGATCGATCTGCAGTTCTGCATCAACTACGGGGGACGAGCCGAGATCGTCGACGCCGCCCGAGCCCTGGCCGCGGCCGCCGCCGAAGGACGCATCAGCCCGTCCCACATCGACGAACGGTCATTTGCTGCCCACCTCGACGAGCCGTCCTTCCCCGACGTCGACCTATTCTGGCGCACCTCCGGCGAGCAGCGCATCAGCAACTTCCTGCTGTGGCAGAGCGCCTACGCCGAGTTCGTCTTCACCGACAAACCTTGGCCGGACGTCGATCGCCGCGACTTATGGGACGCCATCGAGACCTACTTGAACCGCAGCCGTCGCTTTGGGACGGCGTGACCACTGAATCAGGGCGAGTGCGGGATTTTTCATGGCAACGTGCGAAAGAGCCTGCAATATCTCGCTGTCAACGCTGATCTGATCGATTCACTGCACCTGTAGACGTTATCACTTGGGAATGGGACGACGTAGAGTGGGTGTCGAGTCATACGAAGAAGGGTTCGTCATTATGGATGCGGAAAGCTCCCCGATAGAGGAGAATGCGGATGCAAAGATTGACACAAAAACCACCGTACTGAGGACACTTGAGTTTTTAGTATTCTGGTTACCACTTTCCTGGCTTGTAGGGTCTGCCTGGGCAATGGCTGTGCGCGTTGTGCCTGTGGCGAGCCACTATGGTTTATACACAAGTGTTGATTTGGCTAGCCTGATCGTGCTCATCTGTGCACTCGTCTTTGGTATGCGATGGCGAGGAATCGGAGGATGGCTCCCATTTCTCGTTGCTCTTGTCTCCGGATTAGCCGTTATGATGCTATCTTCGTGGATTTTCTTCAATGACATTCCGCAGACTTAGCGGTGGAAATGTACATGTCTCAACCGTCCACATCATGACCCCGTCACCAGGGACCTCGGTGCCCGAAGCGTAAGCTGGATAGGTTCCGTGGTGAAAGAAGTTAGTCAACGTGAGTCCTGTGCTGCAACAAATCCATAAGACATTCGGCTCACTCACTTACTTCAACTATCGGATGTGGTTCTTCGGTGCGCTGGTGTCTAACCTCGGGGCATGGATCCAGCGCGTCGGGCAGGACTGGCTGGTGTTGCGCGTCCTGACCAATTACAACGCCGTCTCCGAATCCATCGTCATCGCATTACAATTCATCCCGTTCATCGGACTGTCGGCCTACGCGGGCGTGCTGGCCGACCGCCTGCCCCGTCGCAAACTTCTGATGGCCACACAAGCCGGTCAGGGCATTCTGGCCTTTGTGCTGGGCATCATGATTCTGACCGGACACGTCCAACTATGGCACGTTTACATCTTCGCCTTTTTGCTGGGTTGTGTGACGGCCATTGACGGCCCGGTGCGCCAGACCTTCGTCGCTGAGATGGTGCCGGCGCCCATGCTGCCGAACGCCGTCGGGCTCAATTCCGCATCGTTCAACTTGTCACGCCTACTGGGCCCGGCTATCGCAGGCCTGCTGATCGCCCGTGTGGGCACAGACTGGACCTTCATCATCAACGGTTTCACGTTCACCGCCACGATCCTTGGCCTGGTGTTGATGCGTCCATCCCAGTTGTACCCCGTCCCCCGCGCCGAGCGCCGCAAGGGCCAGATCAAGGAAGCGCTGGATTACGTCAGAGGACGCCGCGACCTGGTGACGATCTTCATCGTCATGGCCGTGATCAGTTGTCTCGGCCTCAACTCGCAACTGACCATCTCGTTGATGGCCACCAAAGTGTTCGACCGCCAAGCCGACCAATTCGGGCTGCTCAGTTCCATTTTCGCCGTCGGCGCGCTGATAGGCGCATTGCTGGCTGCCAGACGACGACACCCCCGGTTGCGTCTGATCCTGTCAGCAGCATTCTGCTTCGGTATCGCATCGCTGCTGTCATCCATCATGCCCACATACGTGACCTTCGGCATCGTGGGCATTCTGGTGGGGCTGTGTACGCTGACGCTGATAACTGCCGCTAACTCGACCATCCAGATGAGCACCGACCAGGCAATGCGGGGACGAGTTATCTCGCTGTACCTGCTGATTTTCCAGGGTGTATCAGCCTTTGGCTCGCCGACCATTGGCTGGGTCGCCCAGATCTGGTCGACGCGCGGTTCGATCGCCATCGGGGGTATCGCAGCACTCGCCGTCAGCATCGGCGCCTTATTGTGGGCCCACCACAATTGGGGTGTTATCGTGCGCTTGGACCAGGTGGTACCACCGCGCATCGTCATAGAGCAACCTCACGAGGTAGCCCGGTAATGGTTTACCCCGGTGGTTGCTGGCCACCACCAGAGTAACCACCACCGTTGCCATTGACGTACACCCTGGTGCCACCTCCACCGCCGCCACCACCGAGAGCCCGTCCCAAACCATTGAGGTTTGTCGGCATGGCCGATGTGGTGTCAGCCACGACCAGCCGGTCGCCCACCGATACACCTTGGCTGATGGCCACTGAAGTGGCTCCGATAGCGGCTATCTGCACGTCAACGATTTGAATGCCGTCGCTACCCAATTTCGTGACCGTGCCGGATTGGTTGGTGTCGCCGAGGGTGACAGCGCTGACGGGCACCAGCACAGCACCAGTGATCTGGCCGACCGTGATGGTCACCTGGGCCGTCACTCCATCGAGCAGTGCCTGCGCGTCCGCGCCAGATGCTGCCACGGTCACCGAATACGTCGAGCCACCAGCCGAGGCCGGTGCTAGATCCTTCAAACTGACCGTGCCTGTAGCCTTGCCAACACCTAGCTCTTCGATCGTGGCCGTCTGGCCCACTTCGATTTGATCGATCTGGCTCACTGCCACGCTGAGGGCGACGTTGACACCGCCGTCCCCAAGCAAGGTGATAGCGTCGGTCGTCGACATAGTATTGCCAACCTTGAATGGAATGCTGGCGACGATCCCGTCGATAGGCGCCCGTAAAGTGGCATTGGCAAGATCAGTCTTGGCCTGTCGAAGCGCGTCTTGAGCGTTGTCGACCTCAATTTGGGCCGCCACCTTCTGCGTCTCACTGGCACTGGCCTGCCCACCGGTGTACTGCGACGCCATGGATTGGGCTGCTTGGCTCATCGCTTGCTTGACGGCCTTCTGCACGGTCGCCTGGCATTGGGCTTGCACCTGGATGATCGCCTTGATCAGCTGACTGCTCAGGTTCGACAACTGCCCGGACGCCTGGGCCACGGCTTGGTTCGCGGCCTTCAGTTGGTCCATGTCGGTTGTGCACTTCTGTGCCTGGTCGGCCGTTATCGTGATGGGATCGGTGGGAGTGGGCGTTGGTGTCGGGCCGGGAACCGGCGCTGGCCGGAGCACCGCGCAGTCCGTGTCCTCGTTCTGCTGGGCTTGCTGCGCCTGTATCAGCGCGGCATTCAACGCCGCCTGCGCAGCTGCCACGAGCTTGGCCAAGGCCGCCGGGTTTACCGGCTGTTTGCCGCCACCTGGTTTCTTTCCACTCGAACTGCTCTTGCTCGAGCTGCTGGAACTCCTGCTGGCAGACGATGAGGTTGTTGTTGTGAGCTGCTTAAGCGTCAACTTGGCTTGGTCCAGATTGGCTTGGGCGGTGTCGACGGCCTGCTTGAGGGCTGTGGTGTTCATCTTGGCCAAGGCTTGCCCGGCAGTCACGGTCTCGCCCACCGACACGTAGACCTTGGTCACCTTACCGGCAGCGGGGAAGCTGGCTGTCACTGTGTTCGACCGGGCGGTCGTCCCGGTGAAGCTGAGGGTCTGGGTCAAGTCACCGATGGTGGCCGCAACGGTGACGTAGCGCTTGTCCAGCGGCATGGGGCGGGTGGAGGCATAGGCCACCCCTGTGCCTACACCCGCCAGCACCACTGCACCGACGATCACACCAGCAATCGTGCGACGGCGAGCCAGGCGGCGACGGGCTGCCCGGCTGACGCGCGTGCTGGCCGACGGCGCTGCCTCAGGCAACACGTCGTCATCGTCGGGCAAGTCGTGTTCGGTCTCAGGCGCTGCCTCACCGGCTTGCGTGACGTCCGCGCCGTCTTCCAATTCGTCTTGTTGATCGCTCATGGCCTATTCACTCCTCAGGGCATCAATTGGGGCCAGCTTGGCAGCACGGCTGGCTGGGTAGACGCCGGCGATGATGCCGACCAGTGCCGACACCCCTAGCGCCATCAGGCAAGCCGGCAGCGACATCGCCACAGACACGCCTATCAGAGGTGAGACGATCGCCCCGGCCGCGTAACCGACGGCAATGCCAAGCACGCCGCCGACCATGGCCAGCATCACCGCCTCGATCAGGAATTGGTTGCGGATCGATCCGGGGGTGGCGCCGAGCGCCTTGCGCAAGCCGATCTCGCGCACCCGCTCTGTGACGGAGACGAGCATGATGTTCATGACACCGATACCGCCGACGATCAGCGAGATGGCAGCCAGCGCGCTCAATGCCGTCGTCAGAATACCGGTGATCGAGTTGGCCACGTCAAGCACCGACTGCAGCGATGTGATCTGGAAGTCGGCGTTGCTCGCGGTGACACCGTGCCGTGCCATCAGAGCTGTCGCCACCTCTTGGTAAGCGGCGCTCAGCTTGTCGGACGAGGCGGCGGCAACGTAGATCGTCGACACCCTTTCGACTCCCCCGGTGAGCCGCTGGCCGACGGTGGTGTACGGCATCAGGGCGATGTCGTCCTCGTCCCCCAGCGCACTGGAACCCGCCGAGTTGAGCACGCCGATGATGGTGTACTGCCCGGATCCGACCGTGACCACTTGGCCGACGGCCGACGCGGCGTCGCCAAACAATTCGGTGGCCGTTGTCGGACCAATGACCGCCACCGGATTGCCGGCCGTCACGTCGTCCGCCGTGAAGAACTGCCCCACCTGCAATGTGCGCACCCGCACCGTCAGCCAATCGGGGGTGGTGCCATAGATCGTGGTGGTCCAGTTGGTGCTGGTCGTCTGGAAGTTGCCGTTCGTCGGAACCAACGGCGCCACTGCCGCGATATCCGGCGCCACCGACTTGTCGCCCAGGGCGTTGGAATCGTCGATCGTCAACGTCGCGGCGCTGCCGAAACCACCCCGCACTCCGCCGCTTGTGGACGACCCGGGCATCACCATCAGCAGATTCGATCCCAGCGAACCGATCTGGTCCTGGATAGCTCTCTGCGCGCCCTGCCCTAGACCGATAGTCAGCGACACCGCAGCGATGCCGATGAAGATACCGAGCACGGTCAAGGCCGAGCGCATCCGGTGTCCTTTGATGGCGTCGAAGGCCGTCAGAAGTGTCTGCAAGAAGTTCATCGCTTGGTCACCTCCTCTACCATTTCTGTGGCGTCGCGACGCCGCTCGTCGTTGGTGATCTGACCGTCACGCACTTGGACGACGCGGCGAGCCGAACTGGCGACGTCCACATCGTGGGTGATCAGCACCAGGGTGCGTCCGGCCTTGTTCAACTCGCCGAAAAGGTTCAGCATCTCCCGGGTGGAACCCGAATCGAGGTTGCCGGTGGGCTCGTCGGCCAGTATCAGCGTCGGGTTGGTCACCAGCGCTCGCGCCACGGCGACGCGCTGCTGCTGGCCGCCGGACAGCTCGCCTGGACGATGCTGGGCGCGGTCTCCCAGATCGACCATGTCGAGTGCCGCCATGGCCCGTTCTTTGCGCTCCGCGGCTGGCACCCCGCCGTAGCACAGGGGCAACTCGACATTGCGCCAGGCCGACAGATTGGCCAGAAGGTTGAACTGCTGGAAGACGAAACCCACGCGCCGGTTGCGGATGTCGGCCAGGTCTTCCTCCGTCATGTCCGAGACGTCCTCGCCGTCGATCAGGTAGCTGCCCTTGGTGGCCACGTCCAGACATCCGATGATGTGCATCAGAGTCGACTTGCCCGATCCGCTGGGCCCGATGATGGCCGTGTATTCGCCGCCGACGATGTCCAGGTCGATGCCGCGCAAGGCGTCCACCTTGATTGCTCCTGTGTCGTAGATCTTCCACACATCGCGCATCGAAACCACGGGCGGCACCGCTGCGACGTTACTTGACGAGGTGCTCATGACGTCGGCTGCCCTCCGTCAGGGAACTGCATGTCCGTTGGAGCCCCTCCGGGGAACTGGCCCTGGAACTGTGCGTCAGTCGGGAAGCCGGACGGCATTTGTTGCTGCCCATTGCCTCCTGATCGGGCGCCTGATGGCCGCTGCCTGTTACCGCCACCACCGAACATCGTGGCGAAGCCACCACCATAGCCGTTGGTCGCCGCTGTCGAAAATGTGATGGTCATGACGACGGTGTCGCCTTGCTTCAACCCCGAGGTGATCTCCGTGCGGCCACCGGAAGACTGTCCTGTCTGCACCACGGTGTCTGTGGTGCCTGAGCCCGTCTTCAATTGCACGTGCGCCTGGCCATTGCCGTACGTGATAGCCGCCGTCGGGATCATCAAGGCTTGCCGTGACGACGTGACGATGGACACTGACGCCGACACCCCGGCGTACAGTCCTTGCTGCGGCCCGGTGATGTCGATGACGACGGGGAAGGTCGCCCCGGACGAATCGCTGGAGGTGGCGATCACTCCGACGGAATCGACAGTGCCCGGCAATTGTGTCGTCGTCCCGTTAGGCACCACTGTGCATGGCTGCCCCTGGGCGACGCTGCCGACGTCCGCGCTGCCGACCGATGTGGCCACCTGGTAGGTGTCCGTGGAGATCACAGTGATGGCCGCCGCTGAAGTGCTCGTGTTGTTGCCAGACGTGCTCGGGCTGCTGGTCGATCCGGGAGCAGACCCGCTCACCTGATCGCCAACCGACACGCTGACGATGGCGACGGTGCCGCTGAATGGGGCCCGCAGCGTGCCATCCGCCAAAGCCGTCTTGGCATTGGCCAAATTGTTCTGCTGCGTCTTCAGCGTCGATTTGGCGGCGTTGATGCTAGCCGAATTGCCTCCGCTGACGGCCGTCTTGTAGTCGGACTTGGCTGCCGTCACTTGAGATTTGGCGGCATCGACTGCCGACTTCAGATCGGTCAGATCGATGGATGCCAACGCCTGGCCCGACTTGACCGCGTCGCCCACCTTGACTTTGACCGACTTGACAGTGCCGCTGCTCGAGAAACTGAGGTCCGCCCGCTGTGCCGGATTGATGGTGCCGGTCGACGCCACAGTCGTTTGCAGCGTCGCCATCTGAGCCGCCACCTCCTGGGTGCGCGTCGTGGGTTGGGCGCTGTTCGCGCTTCCCGATGGCCGCAACATCAGGAAGACGATGACCAACACCACGACGGCCACGACGGCGCCCAGTATCACCCACTTGCGCTTGCCGGAGGCGCCAGCCTTCACACCGTCCGTCGGTGTCGATTCATCCATTTGCTTCGAACTGCTCATGAGTTGCCTCCTTGGTCGCATAATCATTCCATCACTTGGAAGTGGCATATCGGTAGGCACAAGCTGTGTGTCCTCTATGAGGCGTTGACATCGCCTTCCGGCATTGGTGAGCGGGCGTCCGCCAAGTCGCAACGGGTCAGAGTGAAACTCAAACCGGCGGGGCGGGCGAGCACCCAGACGACGTCCGCCAATATCCACAAGATAACGATCCAGGAGGCGCCGGAGAACCAGAACAGCACCACGAGTGATAGCCCCTGCACCGACAAGGCGCGCAGCACGAGCCAGAGACGGGCCGGACGCAGGCGGGGCTGCGGCTTCAAGAAGACCAAGCGCTGGCCTGGTGACGCCCCGTCCTTGATCAGTGAGAAAATGACAACCACCGCGAGGCAACAAGCCTCGGAGATATGACGAGTAATGGTGCCGTAAGCCAGCGCCGCGCTACGGTCGCCGTCAGGCAAGTTGACGAAAACGACGTACGCCACGGCCAAGACCGCCTCGACGGACAGCCACGTCAGGCCAATGGTGGCAACGTCAAAGAGCATGGCGGTAAACCGCCGTCCCCGGGTGACGGGCTTGGCCCACTGGCGGACGGATTCCATGACATCGGCGTCGGCCGCCAGCCTGGGCATGCGCAACACCAGGGCAGCTCCGAGGAAAGCACCGGCGGTGTTCGTGATGACGTCGTTGATATCGGCCACGCGGTAGGCGCATGGCGCCGTGAACCAGTTGCCCGTCAACTGTGTCAACTCGATGAACAGCGAGACGCCGAAACCTATCAGGGTGATGCGACCAAGGCCCACTTTCCACAGGTGACGCAGGATGACGCCCAGCGGCAGGAAAAGGACGACGTTCAGAGCCATTTGCATGACCGTCCAACTAGCCAGCACCGACGTCCAAGACTGGCCGGCCAAATGCAGCTGCCAGACGTCGCGGTAGTAGACCGTCGGATCGAGCACCAACAACCCCGAGTGACTCGTCGTGCACCATTGCCGACTGGGCAGCGGGAACAGCGTGTACGCCACCAGTGCCGTCAGGTACGCCAGGAACACGCCCATCCAAACCATGCGCGATGCCGAGAACTGCCCATATCGCCTGTACTGGTAGACGAGGTAAGGAACAAAGCACACAACAGCAATGCCCAGCGACACCAGGAGGGACATAAAGGCCGTTTCAATCATATTTGTTCAGCCTACCAACGGAAGTATGCTGCTTCGAGCCAAGACGTGCCGGGCGACATCGCGCAAGCCGATCAAGCGAGCATAAGTTGCAATACCATAGCTCGTACATGTACTGGTGCTACATCATTACATATGGCGGCGGTGGATCGCCCGTCCAATGCGCCAGCCCCGCCAGATATGGCTTCCGGCAGCCCGGCATGGGAAATCAGTGCTTCCCCAGGGTTGGGTTAGCTCAGTCCCGCAGGGCGAGCACCATGAGGTCCACGCCGATAGACTGGTATGTTCCAATCGCCCGGGCATCGCGGGTGACAAGCGTCATGCTACGTTCGCGGGCGGCGAGCCCGACGAGTGCATCATAGACAGCCCCGCCACAGATGCCCCAGTAAGCCAGTTCGTTATGGATGGATGATTCCACGTTCGTCGGTAGCGTCAACACTTCGACAAAAGTCGCGTCGATCACCTGGGCCGCTTCGCTTGGAGACGTTCTGATACCGATCGGAAGCCGCGTTAACACGGAATAAGTCTCCGCTGCCGCGTGACCGCTCAGGCATAGTGTCTTGTCAGTTGCCCACTCGGCCACGCCTGTATGCTCCTCATGGGCTCGCATCACCAGAGGCACTGCCACACTGGCGTCGACGGCATACCAGCGGTCGCTCATCGGCGTCCCGCATCCATCAGCGCATACATCATCTCGTCGGTGACTATGGCGTCACCATCAATGACCATACGACTGTTTTCGCTGACCAAATGGGCATCGTGACCGGTCATTGTGATCTTTAGACCACCACCTGATATCGACACATCCAGTTTGGCACCTGGATGCATCCCAAGTGCGACGCGCAGTGACTTGGGCACCCTAATCCGCCCCAATGAGTCCATAGTCACTTCCATGGGCAAAGCTTACCAGCCGGTTTTCAGCGCCCAACAGGACCACAGTACAGGAGCATCGCCTGCGTTCTGGCTGCTCATCACCTGCCACAGTGCCCGATAGGGCCATAGTTCAGGAGCATCGTCCGAAATGGGCGAGGACGCGACGATGTTTCTGCGTTGCATACACTGTTCGAACCGTTTTCCCGCCCAAACATGCCCTCTGCCGCCAGCGGAGACATAATTGAAGACGCTTTTACTGAGTTGTGGACGCAACTCACACGTTGAACCGGAACTCGACCACGTCGCCGTCTTGCATGACGTAGTCCTTGCCCTCCAGCCGTACTTTGCCAGCCGCTTTCGCCTGAGCCATGCCGCCCAGACGCACCAGGTCGTCATAGCCGACGATCTCGGCCTTGATGAAGCCCTTCTGGAAGTCGGTGTGAATGACGCCGGCTGCTTGGGGTGCCGTCCAACCTTGGTGGATCGTCCAGGCGCGGGTCTCCTTGGGGCCGGCAGTCAGGTAACTCTGCAAGCCCAGCGTGGCGTAGCCGACCCGGGCCAGCTTGTCCAGCCCCGACTCGTCCACGCCCATCTCATGCAGGAACTCAGCCGCCTCTTCCGGGGCCATCTCGCCCAGTTCGGCCTCGAATTTGGCGTCGATGAAGATCGCTTCAGCCGGGGCCACCATTGCCTGCAAACGCGCCAGTTTGGCGTCGTCAGCCAACTGGTCCTGATCGCAGTTGAAGACGTAGATGAACGGTTTGGCCGTCAGCAACCACAAGTCATGCAGCGGCTCGGGGTCCAAACCGGCCGCGAACACCGTCTGCCCCCTCTGCAAGACGTCCTGGGCCTCCAGCCAGGCGTCCAACCGCGACCGCAATTCCTTCTTCAGCCCGGCCTCCTTCTGAAGGCGGGGCAAGGCCTTTTCCAAGGTCTGTAGGTCGGCCAGCGCCAGTTCGGATGTGATGACGTCGATATCGGACGCCGGATCAACCTCGCCATCGACGTGGCTGACGTCCGCGTCGTCAAAAACCCTTGTCACCTGGCAGATGGCGTCGGCCTCGCGGATGTTGCCGAGGAAAGCGTTGCCCATACCTTCGCCCTGGGAAGCACCTTTGACGATACCGGCTATGTCGACGAAGCTGACCGTGGCCGGCACGATACGGGCCGACGCGAACATGTCGGAAAGCACTTGGAGACGGGCGTCCGGCACCCCGACGACGCCGACGTTCGGCTCGATAGTGGCAAAAGGATAGTTCGCGGCCAACACGTCCGCCCGCGTCAGCGCGTTGAAAAGGGTTGACTTGCCGGCGTTCGGCAGCCCGACGATGCCTATAGTGAGTGCCATGCGCCAATCTTAGCTTGGGTTGGCAAAGCCATCTGCAGACCACGTGGCCGGGACGCCAAACAGAATCGCCGTGTTTTTGTCGGTGGGCTCTGCCAGACTTGATGCTATGAACGAATTGAACATCCTGGTAGCAGCAGGCGCACTAGTGTTCGGCGCTGTCATCGGATTGCTGGTCGGACGGATGGGAGCATCAGCCACCGTGGCCCGGCAGACGGCGGAGGCAGAACGAGCTAGAGCCGATGCCGCCACCGCCCGGGGCGATGTGGCCGGTTTGCGGGCCGATCTGGCGGCTGCCCAGGCGGACACCGCTGAGGTGCGCCAACTGGCTGCTGAGAACCGAGCCGACGCCGAGGCCGCTCGTGGTCAACTATCCATGGCACAAGCCGGTACTGCGGCCGCCGTCGCCCAACGGGACGCCGCTTTACAGCGAATTGCCGACGGCACCCGCGACCGCGAGACGCTGGTGGCCCAGTTCAAGGCACTGTCGGCGGAAACGCTCATTGAGCAGGGCAAACGGGCTGACGCGACCGCCGATGACCGCTTGCGCCGTACCGAGGCCCTGATGCTGCCCGTCAATGAGAACCTGGCCGCGTTGCGTGAGCGGTTGACACAGGTTGAGAAGGAACGCGCTGGGCTCGCTGCCGAGCTTCGGCAACAGGTGACGACGGTCGTCGCCACCTCCGAGAACCTGCGACGCGAGACAAACAACCTGTCGACCGCCCTGCGCAAGCCCCAGGTGCGTGGATCATGGGGCGAGACGCAACTGCGGCGCGTCGTAGAAATCGCCGGCATGGTCGATCGAGTGGACTTCGCCGAACAGCAGACGACCACCACCAGCGGTGACACGACGATCCGTCCCGACATGAAGGTGATGCTGGGCCAGGGCAAGTTCTGCTATGTCGATTCCAAGGTGCCGCTGGCGGCGTTCCTGGACGCCCAACAAGCAGATAACGACGCCGAACGAGGCGCTGACATGCAGCGCTTCGCGGCCAATGTACGCGCACACATCGATCAGTTGTCGAACAAGACATACTGGAAGGCCAATCTTGGCAGCCCCGAATTCGTGGCTTTGTTCATCCCGTCCGAAGCTCTCTACGCCGAGGCACTGGCCATGGCGCCCGACCTCATGGAGTACGCTGCCAATCGCAACATCATCCTGACCAACCCCACCAGCCTGATCGGTTTGCTGCGCGCAGTCGCCTACGGCTGGCGGCAGTCGCAACTGGCGGACACCGCCGCAGAGGTGGCCGAATTGGGCCGCGAACTCTACGACAGGCTGTCTCACCTGGGTTCTGTCGTCGACCGCCTGGGACGTTCGCTCGCCGGGTCCGTCAAGTCGTACAACGAAATGGTCGGCTCGCTGGAGTCTCGCGTCCTGGTGACGGCCCGCAAGATGGGCGATCTCCAAGCAGCAGACAAGACGCTGGCGCTGCCATCGCCCACAGACGAGGCCGTGCGCAGCATCAGCGCCCCAGAACTGGTGGAAGACTCGGAGGAACTTCCACCTCTACTGGGCCGCATGCAGGCGGTGTGATCACCAGATCTTGACGCGCTGGTCCGGGGGCAGCCACATACCATCACCGGGCTGGACGCCGAATGCCTCATGGAAGGCCGGCAGGTTCTTGGCCACCTGATTGCAACGGTGCTGGTCCGGCGAATGCGGGTCGACGGCGGCTAGCTGACGGGCCATCTCGGGGCGGGTCTTCTCTTGCCAGATGGCCCCCCAGTTGAGGAACAACCGCTGCACGGGCGTGTAGCCGTCGATCGGCTCGTCAGAGGTGTCACCAGCCGCCTCCCGTGCGATCATCCATGCTAGGTGGGCGATGGTCAGCCCGCCCAGGTCGCCGATATTCTCGCCCAAAGTCAGCTTGCCATTGACGCGGACGTCCGGCGCAGCGGACGGGCTGAGGGCATCGTACTGGGCCACCAGCCCGGCCGTTCTGGCGTCGAAAGCGGCCTTGTCGTCGTCCGTCCACCAATCGCGTAGCCTGCCCTCGGCGTCGGTGGCGGAGCCCTGGTCGTCGAAACCATGCCCGATCTCGTGCCCGATCACGGCGCCGATGCCGCCGTAGTTGACAGCGTCATCCGCCTCCGGGTTGAAGAACGGTGGCTGCAAGATGGCGGCTGGGAAGACGATCTCATTGCGCAGCGGATGATAATAGGCGTTGACCGTCTGCGGATACATCTCCCATTCTTCCTTGTCAACCGGCCCACCAGCTTGGCTGTTGCGGTAGTCGAACTCGAAGCAGTTGGCGCGCAACGCGTTAGCGACGAGGTCGTCGTCCACCTCCAGCCCACTGTAATCGCGCCAGCGCGCAGGATAGCCAATCTTGGGACGGAAACCGGCCAGCTTCTTCAGTGCTTCGGCCTTGGTGTCTTGGCCCATCCAGTCGAGATCGCCGATCGACCGGCGGTAGGCCTCCAGCAGGTTGGCCACCAACTTGTCGGCCGCCGCTTTGGCCTCGGGCGGGAAGTGAGTGACCACATACAGCTTGCCGATGGCGTCTCCCATGACGCCTTCAGCGAAAGCCACTCCACGCTTCCAGCGCTCACGGTTGACGGGCGTCCCCATCAGGGTGCGCCCGTAAAAACCGAAGCTCTCGTCGACGAAATCGGCACTCAGGTAGGGCGACAAAGCGCTTGCGACATGCCAACGGGCCCAACTGCGCCATGCCGGCAACTGGTCGTCAGTCACCAGCTTGGCGACGTCGGTGGGAAATGTCTGCTGGGCGTTGACGACCTTGGCGACCGACGCGGACGCCAGGTGGGCAGCCATTCGCAAGTCGTCCAAGTGCAGAACGGGCGCCTCGTTGGCAAACTCTTCCCATGTCTGCAGGTGATACATCTGCACAAGATCGCGCAACCGGACCTTGTCCCAGTGGCACGCGGCGATGGCCGTCTCAAGGTCGAAGACCGCCTTGGCCTCTGCTGCGGCGTCCACCACCCCGGCCAACCTGAGCGTGCGCTCAATGTGCGCCACATACTCAGCGCGGACGTCGGCGTGCTGGTCCAGACGGTAATACTCCTCGTCCGGCAGACCTATGCCGCCCTGCCCGAAAAAGACGACATAATGCTCAGGATCGCCGGGATCGGCGTCCCGGTCGACGTCGAACAAGCCGCCCACGCCGTTGCGCTGCGCCCAACCCCAGAAGGCCGCTAGATCAGCAGTACTGCTGATGGCGTCGATTTTCTCGAAGATGGGTTGCAAGGGGCTGGCACCCAGTTCGTCCGCCCTCGCCTCATCCATGAACGAGGCATACAGGCCAGCGATCTTAGCTGGCTCGTCCCCCAATCCACCGTCCTCCTGCAGTCCCTGGATTATCTCGCGGATGGCCTTCTCAGAGGCGTCGCGCAACAACCTGAAGGCGCCCCAGCTGGGACGGTCCTCGGGGATCTCTACTGTGTCGAGCCAATGTCCGTTGACATGGCGGAAGAGGTCGTCGCTAGCCGACGTCGCCTCATCAAAATTGGAAAAATCAATGGCAGGTGTCTTCACCGCGTCCACGTTACCGCAAATATGACGGTGCGGGTGGCACCGCCAAGCCACTGGTCGGTAGGCTTGACTAGTGCTCCAATTATCTGCCCGTCCGGCCCATCCGTTGGCCGAACTGGCAAAGGCCTGGCGGGTGGCGGACGTCCGGCGGGGACTGATTGGCACATTCTGTATTGGCCTGGGGTCACTATCACCGGCGTACCTCCCCCGCGCGTCTTCCTTATGGGACTGGTTGTCGCCCCTGCATGCCAACGGCACAGCCTGGCGCGTCGCTGGCACCGCACTGACGATGATTGGTGCATTGCTGCTTGTCGACGCCTGGTTCCGGTTGCGTCCAGTCGATCTGGCCGCACCGTCGGAACCTCTAGCCAGTACGTTGGGCAAACGTGTCAGGCAGTGGTGGATGTCACTGAACGATCCGGCTGCCCCGACCGCCAGCCCGACCTGGCACCTACCTTGCCGCGGCTGGGCAGTGCTGTTCTGGTGGGTGTTACCGTTGCTGGCAGCCCCACCCGTCTTCAGCCAGGACGCTTACAGTTACGCTGCCCAGGGCTGGCTGGTGCGCAGCCACATCAATCCCTATGCCGTCGGCCCCGGCACACTGCCGGGCCGGTTCGCCGATCAGGTGGCGTCCGAATGGAGCCAGACCCCAGCGCCATACGGCCCCTTGAGCCTGCGCATCAGCGAGTGGCTGGTCATCGCCTGCCACAACTCCCCCTACCTGTCCGCCTGGGCTGAGCGGCTGCCGGCACTGCTCGGCGTGATCCTGCTGGGTATCTTCCTGCCCAAGATCGCCCGCCAGATGGGGGTGGACGAGCACCTGGCCGCCTGGTTCTCCCTGTTGAACCCCATGCTGGTGATCTCATTCATCGGCGGAGCCCACAACGATTCGCTGATGATGGGTTTCGTGGTCGTCGGCATCTGGCTGGCCAGTCTGGGACGGCGACCCACCGGCGTCAACCCACCTAGCCGGAATTGGTGGTGGCTGCTCGGGGCGGTGTTTGTCGGCATTGGCGCCGCCATCAAGCAGCCAGCCGTGCTGACTGCCTACGCGCTGCCGTTCATCGCGCTACCTTTGGCGACTTGGCACTGGCGTCAGGCGCTCGTTGCCGTGGGACGCGTCTTGCTCAGCTTCGCCGCATCGATCGGGACATTTTGCCTTATCACTTTGGCGACTCACCTGGGCTTTGGCTGGATCAATGCTGTCGGCGTCCCCGGACGTTCGATCACGGTGGCACCGTTCACGTTACTGGGGTTGGCCTTCCAGCAAGTCGCTGGCTGGTTTGGCTGGCATATCGACCAGGCCCCGACGCTTGAGGTCTCCCGGCTCATCGGCATCATCGTTGGCGCTATCCTTTTGGTGTTCTTGGCCCTGACGCTGGGACGGCGCAAACCGCTGGCTTTTCTCAGCTGGGGTTACCTGACGGCGGCCATGGCGGGGCCTGCACTGCGCACCTGGTACGTGCAGTGGTCGGTCACTCTGATGCCGCTCACCAAGATGAGCCCCACCCTGATCAGGGTGTTTGCTTGGGGGACGTTGGCGATGCTCGGTTTCGACGCCATGGCCATGGCCATCCGCAATTCGGCAGTGGCCGTGTGTGCCGGTGCCCTGTTGGCAATCGCCTGGCTGGCCTGGCGGCATCAGCGCGTCCCCAGATCCACAGTAGGCTGATGCCATGCGCGCGGTGATACAGAGAGCCTCAACTGCTCAAGTCCTCGTCGACGGCCAGGTGGTGGGACGTCTGCCATCACCTGGGCTGGTTATCCTGCTGGGTGTGACGCACGACGACACCCCCGCCGTCGCAGCCCAGTTGGCAGCGAAAATCTGGGCGATGCGCATACTTGAGGACGAGCGTTCAGCCTCGGACATCGGAGCACCGCTGCTCGTCATCAGTCAATTCACACTCTACGCCGACACAAAGAAGGGCCGTCGTCCCTCGTGGAATGCCGCCGCCCCCGGCCCGGTGGCCCAGCCGTTGGTGGCCAGTTTTGTGGACGCGCTACACACTCTGGGAGCCCACGTCGAGGAGGGTGTCTTCGGTGCTCACATGGCCGTCGAATTGGTCAACGACGGCCCGGTCACGATCATCGTGGACTCCGGGACCTAGAGAACTAGCACAATTCCCGTTGGTTGTCCACCGACCAACCCATTTAAGACGTTAGCCTGTCATCTACGAACCCTGCCAGCGATGAGGTTGAAGCCGAGAGATCAGGAAAGCCAACTACGGGGTATTACCCTCAACCTGTGACCCTAAGATTACGTCATCATCAAGTGTAGCCATGAGCCACCCCATCGGAACGTCAAGCGCCCAGGCCAGCGCCCACCAACTGTCGAGTCGTCCGCAAGTAACCCGACCGCGACCATTGAGCATATCGAGTACGGCCGTACGGGACAAACCGCTACGCATCACTAGATCGTTGATAGACAGCCTTTTTCTTGCCCGCTCTGCCTGTACCGCATTACGCAGACGGCTGAGTGGGATAGGTGAGGGTGGAAAAGATCCAGGAGGTCCAATTCGATCTGGACGACGGTACCCGACGCTTTCATTCCTCGAATCGGACTGGTACGCATTTACCACCCTCTAACGGTCTCAGTAGTGTTACACTGTTGGGAGTACGCATTTGCGTACTTCAGATTGTTGCCTTCATGAACGGGGCAACTTCACTCGAGCAACTTATAAGGAGCCATGATGCCAGATCTTAAGTGCCAGAAGTGCTACCGCCCACTCACCGACTGCCAAGCCTGTAACGGCGGCCGGGCTCGTGGTGGAACATGCTCGAAGTGTGCAGACGGGCTCATTTGCCCAAGCTGCGGCAAATACTGGAAGAAGTGACTACTGCGATGGCTACCGATGAAACTAAGGTGCTTGCCCTACGCACGTTCTATTCGCTCCAGGAAAGCGCCAACTTCAATTCCAGCGCAGGAGCGTGGGTACTCCCAGACCGCGTGATTGGTGTCCATATTGCACTCGATACGGCTCAATGCCAGTTTCTGGGGACGCTCGGACACGGCACACCACCCATGGTGCTTCAGTTGGCAGTTGCCAACCTAAGTATTGGTGCTGAGGTAGATTCTCTTCCTGATCCTGACAGGACAGAAATGTCATCCAGCGGTTGGTGTCTGAGTAAGGTTGGGCCGACTATGGGAGGATCTTGGTATATTGGCTCCCCACAACCAGGGGAATACGCACTGTGCTTGAGTTTCAACCTTGACGACAACCGCTTGCAAGACGCCACCAAGCTGAATCTAATTAGAAACGCTTTCGTCGCCTCAATGGACAAAGTCTCTAAAGTATTGACTTAACCGATCGCGCAGATACTACAACGCAATATGCTCCATAACTATGCGCGGAACACCATGCCGTAACTCAACCAGCGAATCATTGGCTGATCAACTGGTCTGGTTGACCGGGCACGTGGGCAGAGGCTGTACGCTCGGCCTGTGCAAGTTGGGGATCATCAACACGGATTTGGGCAGTAGCGGCAACGGCACACGTAGACGGACGACGATACCTTAGTTGTGAGGCACTCGTACGGCATCAGGATCGGACGGGAACCATAGTCTAGCCATCTTCCTGTCTCTGCACATCATGTCGCACCATTGCCTGAACTGCTAAGGCATAGCGTCTTATCGTTGATAAGCAAGGATTGCTGCTATAAGCTTCAAACTCAGCGACTGTCGGCTGCGATACACCCATGATGTCGCCAACGTCTTTCTGTGTCATCCCACGGCTGATGCGAATGCTCACCAAGTCATCCATCAGCGCCATGTCGGATTCCACAAGCGCATCTACAAGTTTGGCTTCTGTTGAGAATGGGCTTAGCCCGAGCACCTCTTCAAGTGACGTTGACATAGGATAAAGCCTATATCACTGAGGCAGTAGCGCCTAAGGTCATCATAGTGTTGCAATTCGTACCAGCCCGATGCGACCTCACCCAATAGTTTCCTTCAATGGCCTTCCCCAGACATGGACGTAGGTTACCAGTCATGCCTAGTCCTAGCCCTCAACGACCAGTGAAGCTTGTGGCCGCTACCCGACATCACGATCACCGTCGTGCCATTTGCTATGTCGGTCTGGTGCCAGCCGGCAACCGCATTGGCGGCTGTCGGTTCGACGTCGTGACCATGGGACGCCAACTCATGCTGAGCGGCGAGGATCGACTCTTCCGATGTCGCCACAGCAACTCCGTCCAACCGTCGCAGCGCCGCCAACACCTCACGGTCGCGCACCGGATGGGCGATGGCTGTGCCCTCAGCGACGGTCGGCGACTGGGCGACGAAGGCTGGGTCGACGTCAACAGCCGCCGTCTGCCAAGCATCGACGAGCGGCGCACAAGCCATGGGTTGCACCATCACCAGATGCGGCAGAGAGTCGATCAAGCCAGCCGAGCGCAGCGCCCGCCAGGCCAGATCGTGGCCCAGCACCATGGACCCGCCACCGGCCACGACCACCACCGTCCTTGGCGCCCGGCGTCCCAACTGCCACCAGATCTCCAGCGCCTGAGTGGCGACGCCCACCGGGAACAGCGGATGCCAGGCGTGCGAGGCATATACCCACTCGCCGTCCTCCACCTGCCGCAGTGCCTCAGAAGAAGTGGCCTGACGATCACCCGGGACTTCAACGACTTCAGCTCCGTAAGACTTGGTGACGGCAATCTTGGCTGGCGACGTGCCAACAGGCACGAGCACCCGGGCCGTCAACCCAGCGGCTGCCGCGTAGGCCGCCATTGAGGCGCCGCCGTTGCCAGAGGAATCTTCCAGCAGGTGCATAGCCCCGGCTTGGCGCAGGGCCGCCACGACCAGGGCGGCACCCCGGTCCTTGAATGATCCGGTTGGATGCAGATTGTCGAGCTTGAGGTGGACGTCGCCCCCCAGCCAAGACGCCGGGACCAGTGGAGTGCCACCCTCGCCCAATGTCAACGGCTTGATAGACGGCACCGGGAACCAACTGGCCCAATTCCACACCGATCCGTCAACAGTATGAGGATTGGGGACGTCACCCAGCGCCAAATCACTGAAAGACAGCGGTGACCTGTCCGATCCGCACCAGGTCACCGCGTCCCAATTGTGGACGGTTCCAGAGCGATCAACCAATGGCATGAGTTCACCATACAGGTCATGCCGGGACTGAGGTTCTTTCCCTGGGGCTTCGACGCTCAGATACCTCGCGCCAGACGGTAGTATGCCGCATTCCAGCGTAGGGCGTCCTCAAAGCCCAGCCTGGTGGTGCCCTCAGTGATCAGCGCGAACTCCGTGCGCACCATGCGGGCGAACTCGCGCCAGTGAGCATCGGTGATGGCCGTCGACATCACGGTGTGGTGCGACCCGCCAGCCATCAACCAGCAGGCGGCAGCGGTGTAAAAATCGGGATCCGGCACCCAAACGGCACGTCCCACGGGCAGCTTGACCATGGGCTCGTCGGGCGGCACGAGGGTGAGAGTGTTGCCAGTCAAGCGGAAGCGGTCGCGCATGTCCGACATGCCGACGACGATGCCCCGGCCTGGATCGGCGTCGAACACCAGGCGTACCGGGTCTGCCCGGTCGCCGATGCCCAGCGGGTGGATCTCGACGCGTGGCGTCCCCGCGGTCAGGCTGGGGCACACCTCGAGCATGTGGGCGCCCAGACTCTTCTCATGGCCGGGCACCAGGTGATACGTGTAATCCTCCATCAGCGACGCCCCGCCGGGCAGCCCGTCACCCATCACCTTGGCGGCCCGCACCAGGGCGGCCGTCTTCCAGTCGCCCTCGGCAGCGAAGCCATAGCCCGTCGCACTGAGGCGCTGCACCGACATGCCCGGTAGTTGCTCTAGCGCCCCCAAGTCCTCGAAGTTGGTAGTGAAAGCCAAGGCGTCGTGGGCCTCCAAGAAAGCCCGCATGGCGATCTCGAGTTTGGCCGAATACGTCAGGGATCCGTGCCTCTCGCCACCTAGACGCAACTCGGGGACGACGTCGTACTGCTCCTCATAGTCCGCTGCCAGCGACTCGGCGTCGGCATCTGACACCTCCGAAACAGCGTCCACCAAGTCGTTGACGCCGTAGGTGTTGACGGAGACACCAAAGACGTGCTCGGCCTCGGTCTTGTCGCCCTCGGTGACGGCCACGTTGCGCATGTTGTCGCCGAACCGCACCAGGTTGAGGTGCTTGATGGCGGCCCGTCCCGCCGCCGCCCGCATCCAGACGTCGATCTCGGCACAGACGCGAGGATTTGAGACGTGCCCCACCACGGTGGCGTGTTCTATGCCGAGCCGGGCTTCGATGTACCCATACTCACGGTCGCCGTGGGCGGCCTGGTTGAGGTTCATGAAGTCCATGTCGATGGTGGCCCACGGTAGCTCGACGTTGGCCTGCGTGTGCAGGTGCAGCAGCGGCTTGGCCAGCGCATCGAGACCGGCGATCCACATCTTGGCTGGCGAGAATGTGTGCATCCAGGTGATCACGCCGATGCACGAATCGTCGGAATTGGCGTCCACCATCTGCCGCCTGATAGCATCTTTGCTTGTCAAAACGGGTTTCCAGACGACAGGGCAAGCCAGGCCGGCAGCGTTCAACGCCTCTGCGATGGCTTGGGAGTTGCTGGCCACCTGGGCCAGGGTCTCGTCGCCGTAAAGGTTTTGCGACCCTGTGAGGAACCAGACGGTTTGGGTGGTCATTGCTAGACCTCTTTCTCTTGTTGTCCATAGACATGTGTGTAGCGATCATGAAGACGGTCGATGTCGGCCTGGTCGATTGGGTACGGCGTGCCCAGTTGCCGGGCGATGTGGACGGTGCGGGCCACGTCCTCACACATCACAGCCGCCTTGACGGCTGAGCGCGCATCCTTGCCGACGGTGAAGACGCCGTGGTTGGCCATCAGCACCGCCGGGGACGACGAGCCCTCGAGGGTTTCGACGATGCCCCGGCCGATGGAATCGTCGCCGATGAGCGCGAATGGCCCCACCGGGATCGGGCCCCCGAATTCGTCGCCCATGGCCGTCAGCACGCACGGGATCGGTTCGCGGCACGCTGCCCAGGCGGTGGCATACGTCGAGTGGGTGTGGACGACTCCCCCGACTTCCGGCATGTGACGATAGACATAAGCGTGGGCAAAGGTGTCGGAACTGGGCGCAAGATCGCCCTCGACCACATTGCCCCGCAGATCGGTGACCACCATGTTGTCTGCGGTGAGATCGTCATACGACACTCCCGATGGCTTGATCACCATCAGATCGGCACCCGGCACCCGGGCGGAGATATTGCCGCCCGTCCAAACCACCACTCCCCAGCGCACCAACTCGCGGTGCAACTCGACCAGTTCAGCGCGCAAGCGCTCGACCACCGGACCGGCTTCGTTTGGAATCGTCATGACAACCCTCCCTCGACTGCGGCTCGCTGGATAGCCAGACCGGCCTCGAATTCGCTCAGAAACGCGCCATAGCCAGCCACATCAGCCGGGTCTGGGGCCACCGTCGTCACAGCGGCATCCGCGAAGACCACCTTGGCCAGGTAATCAGCCAGCGCGTCATCATGCCCGCTGACCGCGAAAGCAGCCAGCACTGCCATGCCCCAGGCGCCGCCTTCGGACGCCGTCTGACCCACAGCCACCGGGGTGTCCAGCGCTGCCGCGAGCAGACGTTGTGCCACGCCTGCCGTGGCGAAGACTCCGCCGTGGGCGAACATGGCGTCGACGCCCACACCCTCGTCCGCCAATATCCGCATACCGAGGCTGAGCGTGGCAAAAGACGACATGATCAGCGCGCGCATCAGATTGGGCAGGTCCAATCGTGAACCGGGAGTGCGGACGATCAACGGGCGTCCTTCAGCCAGACCGGTGATCGGTTCGCCGGCCAGGTAGTTGTAGGCCAGCAATCCGCCGCCGTCCGGCTCGCCTTCCAACGCCGCACCGAACAAGGCTGCGAACAAGGCGCGGTTGTCGACTTCGAACCCGGCGCGGGCGGCGAACTGGCCGAACACCTGAGCCCACGCGTCGATTTCGGACGCCCCGTTGTTGCAGTGCACCATGGCCACCGGGTCACCGGATGGCGTGGTGACCATGTCGATCTCGGGGTGAAGACGCGCCAACTCACGTTCCAGGACGATCATGGCGAAGATGGATGTGCCAGCCGAGACGTTGCCAGCCCGGAGCGCGACGGCGTTGGTGGCCACCATGCCGGTGCCGGCGTCCCCCTCCGGCGGACAACAGGCGATGCCGACTTCGAGGGCACCCGAAGGATCGATCAACCGGGCACCCTCTGGTGTCAACGACCCGGCCTGTTCGCCGGCGCACAGTACCCGTGGCAAGACGCCGACCAGATCGAGGCCGCACCCATGGGCCAGCAGCAGCGACTGCGTCTTGGCCAAGCGGGCCTGGTCCCAATCGTGGGTGCGGGGATCGATCGGGAACATGCCCGAGGCGTCGCCCACGCCCAGCACCTTCTGGCCCGTCAGCCTCCAGTGCACATAACCGGCCAGGGTGGTCAGGTAGGCGATGTGGCCCACATGCGGCTCACCGTTCAGCACGGCTTGGTAGAGGTGGACGACGGACCAGCGTTGCGGCATGGAAAAAGCCAGCTCCCCGGTCAGTTGCTCGCTGGCGACGGCTGTGGTGGTGTTGCGCCAGGTGCGGAACGGCACCAGCAAATCACCTGTTTCGTCGAAGGCGAGATAGCCGTGCATCATGGCCGATATTCCAATGGCGTCAAGGTGGGTCAGCGGCTGGCCATTTCTGGTCTGGTAATCGGTGGCCAGGTTGGCGTAGGCCTCTTGCAGCCCCGTCCAGACGTCGTCCAGCGCATACGACCATTGGCCGTCCACCAACTGGTTCTCCCAGGTGTGCGAACCAGTGGCCAGCACTGTTGCCGAGCCGTCGACCAGCACGGCCTTGATGCGCGTCGAGCCAAACTCGACGCCGAGATATCGTCCGTCAGACATCGCCTCACCTCCTTGTCGTCGATACGCTTGGTTGCCCGGACGGCTATTCCCGCCGACGGCGGAAGTAGGCCAACACGGCCTGCAACACGATGAACAGGCTCATGATGGCACCGGTCACGACGTCAGCCCAGCCATTGACCAGCGTGCCGTTGAAATTGATGAACTTACGGATCGTCATCAACACAAGCACGCCGACGAACGAGCCGATCACGCTGCCGATGCCGCCCGTGAGCACAGCACCGCCGATGACAGCCGCCGCGATGGCCTGCATCTCGAAACCCTGGGTTTTCTCGACGGCCCCTCCGGGCGAGAACAGGCAGAACAGGAACCCGCCGAAGGCTGTCAGAAGCCCGTTGAAGGTGTAGACCAACAACTTGGTGCGCTTGACGTTGAGGCCCATCAGCATGGCGGACGAACTGCTGCCGCCGACGGCATAAACATTGCGCCCGAACTTGCTCCAGGTCATGACGACGAACATCAACACAAGAGCGGCGATGGCCAACACCACCGACAGGTATATGAAGGGCGTCTGGTAGACCCCCGCCCGGTTGACATAGCCGCCGAAGGGGAAGAATATCTTCGTCGTGGCCAACGCCAGGAAGTCCTTGTTAGTGATGTTGATCGCCTGTGGCGAGATGACAGCCGTCATGCCGCGCGCGAAGAACATACCAGCCAGCGTGGCGATGAAGGGCTGTATGTTGAAGTACGCCACCAACACGCCCTGCACCAGTCCGAAGGCTATGCCGGTGAGCAGCACCAGACCGATCATGACGTAGCAGTTATAGCCCTTCTTCTCAAGGAAGAAGGCGAACATCATGCAGTACATGGCCACCTGTGAGCCGACTGAGATGTCGATACCGCCCGACACGATCACCATGGTCATGCCAGCGGCGATGACGATCAACCCCGGGTTCGAGTTGAGGATGTCGAAGAACGAGTTGAGGCTGCCAAAGTTCTTGTCGCGATAGATGACAGCGCCCGTCACATAGATGACGATGAACAACGCCACAGTGATCAGCAGCAGGAAGTTGCTGCCGTAGAACTTCGACCGGACGTTGTGCCAGACATTGCCCAGCACACTTGAAGACGGCGCCTTAGTTGGGACCCATGGAGTCGACGACATCATTCACCGCCTTCCACGGCCTGCATGGCCAATGTCGGGGTCGTGGCCTCGCTGACAGCGCCTGCCGAGTGGAACAGGCCCTTGATCGACGTGACTGCCTTGTTGACCATCGGACGCAGATCCGGTGATTGCAACACGACGATGATCACCACGACGATGGCTTTGTAGAGCGGGAGCTGGTCAGCTGAGACGTTGATCGAGTACAACACGGTGGTCAACGCCTGGATGGTGACGGCGCCGACCACCGAACCTGCCAGCGAGAACTTGCCACCCGCCAGGCTGTTGCCGCCAAGAGCGACGGCCAAGATGGCGTCCAACTCGATGTTCTTGCCGACGTTGTTGGCGTCGATCCCGTAGATGCGGCTAGTGGCGATCATGCCGGCGATAGCCGCACAGGCCCCGCATATCACGAAGGCCATTATGATGATCTGGGTCGACTTCAGGCCGACGATCCGGCTGGCTTTGTTGTTGATACCCACGGATTGGATGTTCATGCCCAGCGCCGTGAAGCGCAACAGCACGGCGGCCAGTATCACCACGATGACCGCCACGAAGATCGGCGTCGGGATCGGGATCACATTGTGGCCGTTCGCATCGGTGAAAAAGTTGCCCAGCCACTGATAACTCGGCACATCCACCTTGTCGATCTGGCCGTAGCCGACCACCTTGGCCGCGCCGCGTCCAGCGGTGAACAGGATCAGCGTTGCCACCATCGGCTGGATCCGCAGCTTGGCCACCAGGAATCCGTTCCAGAGCCCGGCGATGGCACCCACCACCAAGGCTGCCAGTAGCGCCACCACCAGCGGCACCATGTATTGCTTGACGTGGTAATCGTTCTGGGGCAGTTGGCCGAAGCCGAGCAGCCAGATGCTGACGGCGCCCGTCAGTGCCATGACGCCGCCCACCGAGATGTCGACTCCTTGTGAGCACGACACGACGATGGTCATGCCAACGGCCAGAATCACCAACTCAGACGATCGGTTCAAGATAGTGATCAGTGGCCCGTTGAGAGCGCCATTGGTCAGTTCGATTTTGAAGAAAGAGCCGGGCGACCCGGTGGTGGCAGCCGTCACGATCACGTTCAGCAGCAGCACGAGCACCAGGCACCCCAGAGCGAACGTCATGCGGTTGCGCAAGATGCTTTTGAACACGTTCATCCGATCTCACCTCCTACTGCGACCGGTTTTGAGCCGTCTTGAACCTCTGAAACCTGGGACGAATCACCGCCGGCGATCATCGACATGATGTTCGACGACGACATCGCGTCGCCCGTCACCTCGCCGACCTTGTTTAGATCGCGCATGATGCCGATGCGGTCGCAAGTGCGCAGCATCTCGTCGATTTCGGACGAGATGAACAGCACCGCCATGCCGCCGTCGGCCAAATCGATGCAAAGCTTCTGGATCTCGGCCTTGGTGCCGACGTCGATGCCGCGCGTCGGTTCGTCCAAAATCAAGAAATCGGGGTTGGTAGCCAGCCAGCGGGCTACGATGACCTTCTGCTGGTTGCCGCCGGAGAGCTGGCTGATCGGCGTCTCCAAGCTCGCCGTTTTGATATCGAGCAAATCGACGTACTGGCGGGCGATCTTGTCCTGCTCACTGCGCGTCATCAAGCGGAAGACGCCGCGTTTAGTCTGCTCGGCCAAGATGATGTTCTCGCGCACGGACAGGTCTTGCACGCAGCCCTCGTCCTTGCGGCTCTCCGGGCAAAATGCCATACCAGCCCGCATGGAGTCGATTGGCGAGTGCCCGATGCGCTTGCCTGCCACTTCCAGGACGCCGGAGTCGGCGGTGTCGGCGCCATAGATGGCACGCGCCACCTCAGTACGGCCGCTGCCCAGCAAACCGGCCAGTCCGACGACCTCGCCCTTGTATACCTGCAGATCGAATGGCCTGACGCCGCCTCGCACACCGAGGTGCTGGGCGTCCACCTCTGGTGTGCCGGTGTCGATGGCGCTGTCGGCTGTCTCGTGGTGAATGGAAGCCAGGTCGTCGAACGACCGTCCCAGCATGGCTGCCACCAGATCCTTGCGCGCCAGGTTCTCGATGTCGTACTCGCCGACCAACCGGCCGTTGCGCAAGACGGTGATCTTGTCGCAGACCTCGTAGACCTGCTCAAGGAAGTGTGTGATGAAGATGATGCCCATACCCTGGTCGCGCAGCCGGCGCATCAGATCGAACAAGGTTGCCACCTCGCGATCATTCAGCGACGACGTCGGCTCATCCAGGATCAGGACGTTAGCAGAGATGTCGATGGCGCGTCCGATGGCCACCATCTGGCGCACCGCCAGTGAGTAACCCTCGATCGTGCGATCGACTTCGATGTCGACACCGATGCGTTCCATGATCTGGCGGGCTCGCCGGTTCATCTCGCGCCGGTTGATGAAACCTGAGCGGCCCGGCTGCCGTCCGACGTACAGATTCTCGGCGACGGTCAAGTTCGGGCAGAGGTTCACTTCTTGGTAAACAGTGGAAATGCCGCGGCTCTGTGCCTCCTGCGGCGAATGGTTGATGATGGGCTGTGTGGCGTCACCAATGAAGATCTGGCCGGTTTCGAAGGCCTCAGCGCCCGTCAGCACCTTGACGAGTGTCGACTTGCCAGCCCCGTTCTCGCCCATCAACGCGTGAATCTCGCCCGGCATGAGGGTGAAGTCCACATCGTCCAGGGCCAGAACACCCGGGAAGTTCTTGGTTATCCCGCGCATCCTTATCAAAGTGTCTTGCACTGTGGATGCTCCTTTCGTTATACCCCACGGATGCGAGTACGCAAGGGTTGGTCCCCTGCGCACCCGCATCCGTGTCAGGCATCAACCATGATAGTTGCGTGCCTTGCTGAGCTTATGACCCGAAGGCCACCGCGAGCTGCTCCTGCGCATTGGTGCTGTCGATCAGCACTTCCTGCGAATAGGTGATCTTGGGGATGTCCTTGCCGGCCATGGAGTCCTTGATCAACTGTCCGACCTGCGGGCCGAGCAGCGGGTTGCACTGGCCGATGGCCTTGATCTTGCCATCGATGACCATCTGGACAGCGGACTTGTTGCCGTCGAAGGACACGATGAGATACTTCGTGGGGTCAAGACCCTTGCTCTCCATCGCTGCGATGGCGCCGTAGGTCATGTCGTCGTTCTCGGAGTAGACGATGTTGAAGTCCTTGTTCTGCTGCAAGAAGGCTTCCATCACCTCTTGGCCCTTGGCCTGCGTGAACTCGCCAGTCTGCTCGTAGACGACGTTCCAGCCGTTGGCTGCCGCAGCCTCGGTCAGAGCCTTCGAGCGGCCGATCTGGGCCGTCGAGCCGATCGTGCCTTGCAGGTGGACGATATTGGCAGTGGTCATGTTATTGGTGGCCATGTACTGCTTGATGAAATCGGTGACCCTCTGGCCCTCGGCGTACATGTCGCCGCCGAAGTACGTCAGGTACAGATCGTCGGACACTGAAAGCTGACGGTCGGAGATGACCACCGGGATACCGGCGTCCTTGGCCTCTTGCAGCACTGGCTCCCAGCCGGAGTCGGTGACGGGGGCGATGTCGATGACCTCAACGCCCTGGGAGATCAGGTCACGGACGTCTTGCTTCTGCTTGTCCGGGTCCTGGTTCGCATCGGCAAAGACGAGCTTGAAGCCGTTGGCAGGGACGAAGTAGTCCTTGTAGCTCTGGGTGTTGGCTGTGCGCCAACCAGACTCGGCGCCGACCTGGGCGAAGCCCAAAGTGATCAGGCCGTCGCCGTCGACGTCTTTGACCTGCAGGTTGTAGCCGGTTGCATTGCCAGCTCCGGTGTCGGGAGGCGTGCTCGGGGTCGAGGTGCCGCAAGCCGTGAAACTGACGACCAGCGCAACGCTAGCCGTCGCAATCGCGATCTTCTTGAAATTCACCAGTTGCTCCATTCTCTGAAATTGGTGGTTTTTCTTGGTGGGATGTCACGCCGGTTCACCTTGGCCAGCGTCCCGATTGACGGGCAATCCGTTCGCTTGGCAGCAGGTATCCCTAACTGGCTGACTGATGACTCACATGCGCTTAGGTCGCTCCTTTGCTCATGTGACCGCCGACCCTAGAAGGGCTGTTTGTCCCTCTGTGATGTTAGCGCTCACATCTGTGAATACTATGATGCTAGCTCTAGCATTCGGCGATAGTCAAGCTGGAATGGGTAAAGATTCGATAACACTCTAGAAATCTGGCTTTCGGACGCCGGAATTCGTGTTAGCGCACACATTATCGTGTCCAACCGCCTGGAAACGCTGCTATCACTGGACAGACGGTCTATGCTTGCAATGTGAAGTCTCGTGGTGACACCCCGACAATGGCCGCCGTGGCCGCTGCCGCTGGAGTGTCGCAGCAAACCGTGTCACGCGTCCTCAACCACCATCCGTCCGTCTCGGCTGAAACGGAACAGAAAGTCCGGCGGGCCATTGAGGAGATGCAGTACCGACCGAACATCGCCGCGCGGGCACTGGCAACTGGCACCAGCCAGACCATTGGCGTGCTCGTGTCGAGCACCAACCTGTCTGGCCCTGCTGGAGCTCTGATCGGCATCGAGCACACGGCCCGGGCTCGCGGCTACTGGGTGTCGATGGCCGGGTTGCAGCGCAACGATCCCCAGGAAGTGCAGGGCGTCGTCTCGCACTTCCTGGCCCAAGGGGTGGACGGCATTATCTCGATCGCCCAGACACCGGTGGCGGTGGAGGCCACCCTGGTGGCCTGCCGCAGCATACCGACGGTCACAGTGACGTCAGCCAGCTTGCCGGACGACAACACTGCCGTCGACATCGACCAGGCGGACGGCGCCCTGCAGGCTATGACCTTGCTGCGCGGGCTGGGACACCGACGAATCGCTCACATCTCCGGCCCGTCCGACGACTTGCACAGCGCTGCCAGAGCAGAAGCCTGGCGTCAGTCGCTGCCCCCCGGACAAGACACCGACGCGCTGCTGATCGAGGGCGACTGGTCGGCGCGCTCTGGTTACCGGGCCACCATGGCCTTGTTGGCAGCCGATCAGCCGCCAACAGCCGTCTTCGCAAGCAACGACCGCATGGCATTCGGCGCTCTGCGGGCATTGAACGAGCGAGGCATGCAAGTGCCAAGCGACATGTCGGTCGTGGGCTTCGACGACATCGAGGGATCCGATTGCTCCATACCGCCTTTAACCACCGTGCGTCAGGATCACAATGCCCTGGGAGTGGCGGCCATGGAGCTAATGCTTGAGGCCATCGCCGGGATGCCGCCACGTCATCTGGCCATTGCGCCCGACTTGGTTGTGCGGGCATCCGCCGGGATGCCGCCCAGATAGCCCCCATTTTGGTGGTGCCTCCGAGCTGAACGATAGAGTGAAGCTGTTATGGCAAGACGAACCGATCTCACGTTGTCGCCGCTGTGGTCGGCGGGCGCCGTCGTCCAGCGGCGTCATCCCATCACCATTTGGGGACGCGCGGAAGCTGGTCAACCCGTCCACGTGTCGCTGGCAGGGCTGACGGGCGCCGCCAGCGCCGGGACATCCGGTGACTGGCAGGTGACACTTCCGCCGCTGGAGGCTGGCGGACCATACGACTTGACCGCGCAGGCGGGCGACGAGGTGCTGACTGTGCCCGACGTCTTGGTGGGTGACGTCTGGATCCTGGGCGGGCAGTCGAACATGGAGATGTCGCTGGCCCAGTGCCGCTTCATGTACCCGTGGGACATCCAATCTGCCGATCAACCAGGCATCCGGCAATTCCGGTGGCCATTCAGTTACAACTTCGACCAGCCGCAGGATGACTTGACTGCGGGAGCCTGGACGGCGGCCACGCCAGCAAGCGTCCTCGACTTCTCGGCTGCCGGATACTTCTTCGCCCGGCGCATCCACCAAGTGACGGGCGTGCCAATCGGGCTGATCTTCACATCGGTTGGCGGATCGCCGATCCAGTCGTGGATGAGCCGCGACATGCTGGCGCCGTTCCCCGAGATCGTCGCCCGGCTGGACCAGCTCACACCCCAGTACGTGGCCAAGTTGCAAGGTGACGACGAGGCGGCCGTCGCCCAGTGGGAGCAGCAAGCAAATGCCCGCGACGAAGGCTTGGAGAGCGGCTGGCAAACACCAGGGTTTGACGATTCTGGCTGGGCACAGCATGACCTGACGGTGCCATTGTCAGCGGATCTCCAGCGGTCGGGCGTCGTCTGGTTGCGCCGCACGGTGGACGTGCCGGACGGTTGTGCTGGCGGTCCAGCTAGCCTAGTGCTGGGTCTGCTGGGCGACGCCGACGAGGTGTGGGTGGACGGCCAACTGGTGGGCAACACAGACGATCGCTACACCACGCGCGCCTATTCCATCGACTGCCTACCAGCCAGGAGGTGCGTCATCGCCATCCGGCTACGCGTTTACAACGGTCGGGGCGAAGTCACCCCGGGTAAGTTCCACCTGCTGCACACGGCAGCCCGCGATGTTGATCTAGACGGGCTCTGGCGCGTCCGGCGTGGTATCTTGCTGGACGATTTGCCCGAGGCAACCGTGTGGCAATGGGAGCCAGCAGGATTATTCAACGCCATGATCCATCCCCTGCGCCGTCTGGGCGTCAAGGGCGTCCTCTGGTATCAGGGCGAGAGCGATGCCGGGCGTCCGGGCAAGTACACGGACCGCTTCGCCGCGATGGTGCAAGGTTGGCGCGCACTGTTCAGTGACGACGCCCTGCCCTTCTACTGGTCGCAACTAGCCCACTACGCGCCTGCCCTCGATCACCTAGACGACTGGGGCGATTTCCGTCGTCAACAAGCCCAGTGCCTAGCACTGCCGCACACCGCCATGACCGCCACCACCGACATCGGCGACGCCGACGATCTGCACCCCGCCAACAAGCGCGATGTCGGCGAGCGTTTAGCCTGGGCCGCGCTGTCAGATACCTACGGCTGCGACCTGGGCGTCAACCCCTACGTCCTGCGCAGTCAGGGCTAGCCTGGATCCTCCGAATGAGCAATGGATGGGTTTGATGACGGCGCGAAGGCAGACTGGACGTCTGCCAAGCGTTGACAGCGCCTGCCTGGAGTGGCGGAATAGCCCATGATCGGTGGATCCAGGCTTAGGCAAGCTCCTTCGTCCTGAACAGTTGGATGCTGACGATGCACGAGATGATCAACAGCAACAAACCGGTGCCGAACCCGCAGATGCCCCAGATGAGGACGTGCGTGCTCAGGTAGTTGAACCAGCTCATCAGCGTGGACGGCTGCACCTTGAAGATAACGAAGACGCACACGATGATCAGCAGCATGAACGGCAACATGGTGAAGATGTAGGCCTTGGAATAGTCGATCCTGATGTACAACGGATACGAAATGCTCATGGCTAGGGTATAGAACAGCCAACCGGCGATCATGCCAGACACGATGGTGAAGCTGGTCACATTGGTGGGAGCGTCCCCGGCAAGCACGTTGGCGTGTATCACCTTCCAGAACAACAGCATCAGGATGACGCCGATGGCCATGTTGAACAGCGCCATGCCGAAACCATATAGATAGCGGCCGATGACGACGTCGCGGCGTCGCACAGGCAGCGTGCCGAACAGCTTGTCCGAGTGGTTGCGCGAATGGATCTGATAGATCGTGCCGCCGCCGAACATGCCGATGACCATGGCGGGCAATCCGACCACCTCCGGGCGTCTGAGCAAGCCCAGCAGGATGCCGACGATCACACCGACCACGAGAAGCGGGTAGACCGACTTGGCGGTCAAGAATTCAAGTTTGAATGCGTTCCAGATTCTAGTCATGGCGATATTCCTCCTTGGCGACGTAGATTTCGCGGTCATCTTTGGCGATGTAGATCAAGATGTCATCGATGGTGGGCCAGTCGGCCACCATCCGGGGCGTCAGCAAGTTGCGCTGGGCATACGGCAGCAGCCCGGTAAAGTCCATCTTTGAGACGGTCAGGCCGAACATGGACGCCCGCAGCGGCTCAGTCAGATCCTGCGGATGCCCCTTGGCCAGGACGAACGCCTCCATCAGGCCGTCCTTGGTGCCGCTGTAGAAGATATTGCCATTGTGGATGACGGTGATGTAATCGGCCACCTTGGCCAGGTCGGACGTGATATGCGTCGAAAAGAAGACGCTCCTGTCACCGCTCTCGATGTACTCGTGCAGAATGTCCAGCAGTTCTTCACGGGCCACTGGGTCGATGCCGGAGGTGGGCTCGTCCAGAATCAGCAGTCTGGCGTCGTGCGATAGTGCCACCGCCATTGAGAGCTTCAGTTTCATGCCCCGCGACAGGTCGGCGATCTTGCGGTCCAGCGGCAACTCGAAGCGGTGAAGGTACTTGTGATATGTGGCGCTGTCCCACCGCGTATAGAAACTTGACAAGGCTTTTTCGACGTCGCGGATCTTCCACAGGTCGACCATCGTCAGGTCGTCGAAGACCACCGCGACCTCCTGCTTGACGGTCAACTCGTCGGCGATGTTGTCGTATCCCAGTACGGTGATCTGTCCGGCGTCACGCTTGGCCATGTTCATGATCAGGCGGATTGTCGTCGTCTTGCCGGCGCCGTTCTGACCGACGAAGCCCATGATGTATCCGGTGGGTAACGTCAGCGACACGGAGTTGAGCGTGAAGCCCTTGAAGTGCTTGGTCAGCCCTTTGATTTGCAACGCATCAGTCATTGTTTTCTCCTTCTAGTACGAAATCGAGGATGTGGAAAAGCTCTTGCTTGCTGACGCCGGCCAGCCGGGCTGCAGCAGCGGCCGAAGCGAAGGCGTCCTCCACCCGGCGCAGCATCTGCTCGCGTATCAGCTCGTTGTCAGTGTTGGCGACGAAGCTACCCCGCCCCTGGGCTGTGTAGAGGAAGCCCTCGGCGTCAAGTTCGGAATAGGCCTTGGTGGTGGTCATGACCGACACCTTGAGTTCAGTGGCCAGTTGGCGGATCGACGGCAACGCCTCGCCCTGCGCCAAGTGCCCCAGCAGGATCGCCTGCTTGATCTGCTCTTTGATCTGCTCGTAAATGGGGACGCCGGATGAGTTGCTGATCACAATGCTCAGACTCACGGATGCCGTCCTCAACTGTATTGACTGTTATTACTGTACTGGTTTGAGCATAACACATGGTGGTTGGGCTCGCAACACCCGTGGTGATCCACTAGACTAGTTGAGCCTCCATAGCTCAGTTGGCAGAGCAGCAGACTTTTAATCTGTGGGTCCGGGGTTCGAGACCCCGTGGGGGCACTTATGTCTTCATCCGATGTCAAGGGTTGCATTCTGCGTTGTCAAGAACGAGGAACCACGTCTCACAATTGCGGTAAAGTTGTCCCATGGCATTGGTCCGGAGGTTCCTCACAAGCCCCGATGAGGTAGCAGACACGATCAAAACGCAACGCAAAGAGTTGGGCATGACGCAACTCCAGGTCGCCGATCACGCCGGCGTCACCCGCCAGTTTGTCAGTTCGGTCGAACGAGGGCACCCAACTGCTGATTTGAACAAAGTTCTGGCAGTGCTTCGTGCCGTTGACGTTATGACCCTGGCTTTCCCAGTACCTGTGCCAGCCTCAAGCCAATCAGACGTGCACCACATTGATCTCAAGGCGCACTTGGCCAGTTACTTAGCCGGGACGTAACCATGCAGCTATTCGCTTTCATGGGCGACCAGTTGCTCGGACGGTTCACCCAAACCGGTGAAGGCCACGCAGACTTTGAATACGTACCTGGCTACGAGGGCACT